>Ga0209936_1000070_pt1 | contig 67361 bp, 55 predicted proteins | sample SalPonR1_A_D1_MG_FD_185694 | JGI IMG/M metagenome (GOLD analysis project Ga0209936, IMG submission 185694) | Salt pond soil microbial communities from South San Francisco under conditions of wetland restoration - Salt Pond MetaG R1_A_D1_MG... ...
ATCTATAAATCGATATTGATACACATCAACCGGAATCGTAGGAATCCTTGATTTGATGGTCGACATTTGTCTTGGCGCCTGAAGTTCCTGCTGCTGAATGAGCTCAGCAGACTCTTCTCTGAACTCTGCATCCAGTCCTGAAAAGGCATCGCGTTCCCTGGCAAGCACCATATTTCGCAGACTGTTCAGGCGCTGTTTGAAAAACGGGCCGATATCACTTAGCTGCTCATAATAAAGCATCTGCAATATGAGTGCCGGCGTAAATCCCGCCCGTGTAAATTGTACCATATCTCGCTCTTCGAAAGGATCAGTCCTGTAAGCCTGCTCAGGAATAAATTCCTCTATAGTTCTTATCATCTCAAACTGGTCATTGCGAATGTTTGTCCCAAATATAAAAGGTACTGAGCTGTCGGCCTCAGGAGTAATATTATCATAAAACCAAATTTCATACTCCGGGTAGCGATGGTTCTCATAAAGAATGAACTCGAGGGCCTGTTCCCGCAACTGCGGTAATTCCTCCTCGTCATACACAAGATCACCGCCCTCATCAGGCATACTGCGCTGCTGACGCATTATTTGCTGTTTAAGCCAGGGTTTGATGTTCATATCCTGAAGAGTTAGTAAACCACTCTGAACCCGATCCGGCTCGCCGTACCTCACATAAACAAGAGCTCTTTCATCTGTCCCATAAATAGTAGAACTGTTTTTCGTAAATCGATCGCGGGACTCAGCAATGCGCTGCCAGTGTTCAATAAGCCGCTCATTTACTATATGCGCCGGTGTTGGATCAAGCCGGGTCCAGAATCCCCGGATGTCGATTCTCAGATCCTTATCTTCGGCTTCCCACCATTTGCTCCACTGCCGATAAATTCCTTCCCCTGCGATAGGCTTCAACCGCTCAATCTCTTGCCTGATAGCTATCCTGCTGTTTGTGCCATTGCCGTTAAGCAGGGCTTTGTAATACATCTTTGTTGCCGCTTCGTACTCACCACTTAATTCACGTTCTGTTACAATCTTAATGTATTCAAGCCCGATGCGGGCATCTACGCGTGATTCTTCAGTATAATGATCTTCCCAAAGCGCAAGTGCCTGTTCAGTATCACCACGATACAGCAATTCCAGACCTTGCTCGTAGGCCGACGACGGCTGTGCCTGAAGTTGTTCACCTATGACTGATATCCAGCAGGTGAGAATACAACCCAACAATAAAGAGTATCGAAATAAATTCATGGTGATATGCCGGATTTTAATTCTGCTCAAAATACAATGTTCCCATTAAAACGAACAGCGAAACCACAAATGGATATGCTTTTTACAGAAATCGACTCAACAAGAACATTTAATTTTAGTACCTTTTACTCCAGAAACTGAATAGATTTATGCCAGAAAATTATAGAGCATTAACACGTACATACCGCCCGCAATCATTTGACGATATTGTGTCGCAAGAGCATGTGAGCAATACGCTGAAAAACGCGATAAAACAGGATCGTATTTCACACGCCTATATGTTTTGCGGCCCGCGTGGTGTGGGTAAAACCACCATGGCCCGGGTTTTGGCGCGTACAATCAATTCTATTGATGAAGGTGTGGATGCCGAGTCACTAAATCAAACCCTCAATGTTGTTGAGATTGATGCCGCTTCCAATAATAAAGTGGACGATATTCATCACTTGCGGGAAAGTGTCCGTATTCCTCCCCAAAATGGCCGCTACAAAGTTTTCATTGTTGATGAGGTCCATATGCTCAGCAAGGCCGCATTTAATGCGCTTTTGAAAACACTTGAAGAGCCGCCGGCGCATGCCATCTTTATTTTTGCAACGACCGAACCTCACAAAGTTCTTCCCACTATACTGTCTCGTGTTCAGCGGTTCGATTTTAAGCGAATCAGTGTTGATGAAATTGTCGATCGCCTGAAAAAAATCTGCAAAAAAGAGGGGATTACAATAGATGATGAATCCCTGCATGTCATTGCAAAAAAAGCAGACGGCGCCCTGCGTGATGCTCTTGGATTGATGGATCAGGCTATTGCATTTTGTGGAGACGACATCCGTCATAAAGAATTGATTGAAGCTCTGAATGTAGTGGGAACTGATCAGCTCTTTACGTTCATATCTGCCGTTGAAAAGAAAGATTCCAGTGCCGGACTCCAGCTTGTAGATAACCTGATGAAAGCCGGCGTGGATATTCAGGAATTTTTGTCAGCTTTGACCGAGCATTTGAGAAACCTCTATGTGGCTGTAAACTCCAGCCGTATGCACCTTGTAGATGCAACTGCGGAAACCAAAAGCCACTACAGGGAAGCTGCGAAAGCTTTTAAAGAGGAAGATCTGATGCGAATGCTTCACCTGGTGAGTGATGCACAACTAAAGATTCGCGATGTTCAGCAACCGCGTGTTCATTTTGAGATCCTTCTGCTCAAACTGATACATATGAACCGAAGCCGTGAACTTAACAGCCTGCTTGAGGATCTTAATCAGTTAAAAAAAAACGGCGGGGTTCAACTAACAACTGATTCCACGCAATCTGAAGTCAAAAACTCAGACCCTGAACCAGAAACGGACGATGAGAACACTGACGATTCGGATACGGTGCCAGAATCAGTAACTCAGGAATCAACTACTCCCGAAAAATCTTCTTCAAGTAATGGCTCTGCAAATACTGTTCCGATGATGAGAGAAGAGTCTCTGAATCCTGATACAGAAACTCAGATTAAAACCGGGCACCAGCACCAATCAGATCATGATTCGGAACGTGCGCAAGAAACAGCAGATACCCCAGACGGAAACGAGAACAATGTTGAAGACGAAGATGATGATTTCCTAATGGTAAAGCCGACACTCGGCTATGCAGAGGGAATCAGCTCTTCCAAGAGCGGTGCAGATCAGAAAGAAGACGTTCAAACGGCTGTTAAGCAAACTTACCCGGAGCCTATTAAGCTCGATAGTGTTGAAGACATTGAGACTCATTGGGGATCATTTGTCAATCAGGTAAAAGATGAAGCTCCGAGAATGCTTCATATGCAGTTGTTACGGGTGACGCTTAAAAAAATTCAGGGCAATGAGCTGGTGGTTGCTGCAGACACAGAATTTGCAATTAACCTGTTCAACGAAAATCAGCAGCTTCTTTCTGAATTGATGAAACGCACCGTGGGTATTCGCGTAAGGATTAAATGTATTGTGGAACGCAATGAGAAGAAAAAAGAAACGAAGAGCCCTTACGAACGATTTAAAGAACTACAGAAGAAAGACCCTCAGTTAAAAAGCGTTGTTGAGTTATTTGGAGCTGAGCTTGATTACTGAAAGATCCGCTTCTTCAATCAATTTTCAATCCAATCACTATTACTACTAATTTAAACCTAACATATTATGAGTCAGTTTAACATGGCCGACATGTTCGGCAAATTCCAGGACATGCAGGCAAAAATGAAAGAAGTTCAGGATCAGCTTGATGACCTGCACGTTGACGCTGAAGCAGGTGGCGGCATGGTGAAAGTTACTGCTAACGGAAACCGTAAAATTGTATCTATCGACCTGGATACTGATGTGATTGATCCAGAGGATAAAGAAATGCTCGAAGATCTTGTTGTGGCGGGCGTGAACAAGGCACTCGATAAAGCAGAAGATGCAGCCAAAGAAAAAATGCAAGATGCCTACAAAGGCATGATGCCCGGCGGACTTCCAGGCGGTATGGATCTTGGAAAACTGGGTCTTTAACAGATAATAATCTCATCGGTTCGCAATTTATTTATCGTGGCGCCGTCTATGAGAGTTCACATATCAACTCATCTGATTCATGCAAATTACCTCCGAAGCGCTCGAAAGGGCTATCGAAGAGCTGGCTAAGCTACCCGGTACAGGGCGAAAGTCGGCACAGCGAATGGCTATTCATCTTCTTAAACAGAGCGACGAGCGTGTACTTACACTGGCTGATGCCCTGGTTCAGCTTAAAAAATCCGTTCAGCGCTGTTCTGTTTGTGGGAATATCACTGATCGTGATCCCTGCGCAATCTGCAGTAATGCTAAACGTCAGACAGGCGTCATCTGTGTCGTTGAAGAATTTCAGGATGTGTTTATCATTGAGAAAACTAATGAGTTCCGGGGGCGCTACCACGTGCTTGGAGGCGTCATTTCCCCGCTTGAAAACATCGGACCAGATGATATCCGGATCAAGCAGCTCTTGAAGCGTATTGGGGGTGATGATGAGCAAATTGATGAAGTAATTCTGGCTCTTAACCCCGATGCGGAGGGCGAAGCAACCTCTTACTACATCAATAAACTTTTGCTGAACTACGACGTGGATGTAACACGAATCGCCTACGGAATCCCGATGGGTACTGAGCTGGAGTTCATCGATGAGGCTACCCTCAGCCGTGCATTTGCAAGCCGCGCAAGTTTTTAGGAGCAACGTGAATAAGACATGGCATTTCTCTTCTCTGAATCCACGTTCTCCCCTCTCATCAACTCAAGAGTTGTGCCAGTACTCAATTTTCAGTAAGCAATTAATAATTAGTAAGAATTGAATGCTTTTACAGATCCTTCCACTTCGCCCTGAAAATCGCAGGGCTTATGTTCAGGATGACAATTGTCTTGTTGTGTGGATGAGCGGCGTGGCTGCAGGAAAAGAAGTTCTATTTTGATTTGTTGCCACGCCGCCCCTGTACCCAGTAAAGCAACCGTCATCCTGAATTAAACGGTGGGTTTCCGTTTGATGAAGAATCTGCAAAAGCAAAAAACCATCCGCCAAACTTAAAACCAAAAAATTTAGCAGCCATATCACACTTGACATGACACTAGAGAAGTTTAAAAAAAGGATTTCTTATAATATGTTCCGAACGGTCTATATCAAATAGAATTGGTATGTATCCAGCATATCTGAGTTTATCACGTACTTGATACAATATTTTGATTCTATCTGGGAAAAAGTTCCCGAGAATAAGGACACGGATTTAAAAAGAGATGAAACCCTTGAGCTCTTTTCCGGAAAAAAAGGGTTTATATCTTTTCATGAGAGAAATATTTTTGAATTTGAAGCGATTAGAAACCTTTTATTGGAATAAGAAGACTGAAGACATGGCATTTCTCTTCTTTGAACCTAAATACAGAATTCTTCTGACTCTTGGAATAAGCAAAATGCAGCATCCGTTGTTTGGAAATGCTATGTCTGAACGCTGTCCTTTGTCACAACCAAGACATGGCATTTCTCTCTGTTTGCCCTCATTTCTTCTCACCAATTAACTAAAGAATTGAAACGCTCGCTGCAGTCGCTGATCTGAAATGCCATGTCTTGGATCGCACTTTTTTCGATTGAGTCTTTTTGATTAACTTATATTTCTAATCAATTCAATAATCTACTTCATAATCACCCTTTTTATGAGCTCCATTAAATACGGACTATTCCTCTTGATTTGTATATCGTTCACATCCCTTTTATCCGCCCAGCCCGGACCGGAATACTGGCAGCAGGCTGTTAATTATGAGATGGATATAGACATGAACGTCGAGACCAATCGGTACGATGGATATCAAAAATTATCCTACACCAACAACTCACCCGATACACTGGACAGGGTATTTTACCACCTCTTCTTCAACGCGTTTCAACCTGAAAGCATGATGGATAAGCGATCCCGTACAATTTCAGACCCGGACAGACGTATCGGTGATAAAATATTAGGGTACGACGAAACAGAAATCGGCTATCAGCGAATCGATTGGATTAAACAAAACGGAACTGAGGTTGAGTTTACCGTTGAAGGAACCATCATGGAAGTTCACTTAGCAGAGCCAATAGTTCCGGGCGAAGTGGTTGAGTTTGAGATGGAATATGAGGCACAGGTTCCACTACAAACCCGCCGTTCTGGTCGCGATAATGCAGAAGGTGTGCGCTACTCCATGTCTCAATGGTATCCAAAAATTGCCGCTTACAGCGAGCGAGGATGGCATCCCAATCCATACATTGCACGCGAATTTTATGCCCCGTTTGGCACATTTGACATCACTATTCATATAGATCGTGACTATGTTGTGGGTGCGGGTGCATACCTGCAAAACCCAGAGGAAATCGGGTATGGTTATGAGGAACCTGGTATGGAGGTTAACCGGCCCGAAGGTGAGAAACTCTCGTGGCACTTTATGGCCTATGATGTCCACGATGTAATGTGGGCGGCTGACCCGGATTACACTCACACAACATATCGGGTACCTGATGGCCCTCTTCTTCGGTTTTTCTATCAAACCGATACGGTCGCTGAAAATGCCCCTGAGGGCGCCCAGGATGACTTAATAGATCGCTGGGAACAGCTCCCAGAGTTGACATCCCAGGGCTTTCAGTTTATGAACGAGAATTACGGAAAGTATCCACACGATGAATATATAGTGATTCAGGGTGGCGATGGCGGTATGGAATACTCCATGGGAACCCTGATTACAGGGAATCGGTCACTGGGCAGCCTTGTTGGCGTAACCGTTCATGAATTCATACACGCATGGTACGAGGGCGTTATTGGAAACGACGAAACCACCGATCAATGGATGGATGAGGGCTTTACTGTCTATCTATCAGCTTTAACCATGAACGAGCTATTTAATAATGGGGAAGGCGATCCGATGGTGAACAGGCACCAGAGCTATTTCAGAACAGTTAATGCCGGAATTGAAGAACCCATGCATATTCATTCAGATCACTACGAACGAAATTCAGCATATAGCATGGCATCCTATACCAAAGGGGCCATTTTCCTTCATCAGCTCGGTTACATTGTTGGAGACGATCTGCTTAAAAGTGGATTGAATCGCTTTTATGAGGAGTGGAAATTCAAGCACCCCAGCGGCCTTGATTTTATTCGAACGATGGAGAATGAGTCTGACATGGTTCTGGACTGGTACTATGAATATTGGATAACCACTACTAAAACGATTGATTATGGCATTGCTTCAGTTGAAACCGGTGAGTCTGTCGGACAAACAAACGTAACACTCGAACGATTAGACCTTATGCCGATGCCTATCGATCTGGAAGTGGAGTATTCAGATGGAAGTATTGAGCACTATTACATCCCTATGCGCATTATGTGGGGAGAAAAAGAGAATGAAAATCCAGCTATCGAACGGCACGTAGCAGAAGATTGGCCATGGGTCTTTCCGGAGTATGAGCTTACTATTAACCACCCGATGGAAGAAATTGCAAGGATTGAAATTGACCCTTCACGCCGAATGGCCGATCTCAATCGCGAAAATAACACGTGGATGGAAGATTAATTCATCCCCTGAGCTCTTTTTGAAGCCCGTTTCATCTATCTGGATGGCGGGCTTTTCTTTTATCATCTTATGACATCTCATCAACTTGGTTTTTTTGTGTTCTGGCTTTAAACAGAAACCATGCGTCATTTTATATGGTTTGATAGATATGAAATTATCAACAGTGCTTCTTCTGCTAATTTGTTTCTGCGAAGTTGGTGTGGTATCAGCTCAAGATCACAACTTTACAGCAACTGTCTTACAACCGGCCGGATCAGTTATTTTACCTTCCGCTCAACCTGATTTACAGGATACCATCCAAGCCCGGAAACAACCTCTTTACAATGCAGATGATGTTCTCCTCTATCTACCTGCGCCAGCCAACATTGCAAAAAGCATCACCAGTAGCGGCAAGCAGATCGAGGTTATCATTATGGGGCCAAGGCTCTCAAATGGTCAGGTGTATGACATACTGCTGATTGGGTTGATGGAATTTGGAGAGAGCGACGGAGTAACCCAAAGAATTTTAGCGATTCCAGCCAATGCGTCATTTCAGACGATTAAGTCACCCAGCCTCAAACAGCTTCAGTTCAACTACCCCGGGGTCATTGAAATTCTATCAACTTGGTTTGTGAATGCCTATAGTGATCGCCGATCTGAATATCTTGGGGTGAAGGATGAAAAAGAAGCAATCAACTTGTTCCTACAATGAATCAAATCATTTACTGGCAGTCATTTATCATTCTGAAGGAATGCTCTTTTGGATACTTCTCTTAATTACTTCTGGCAACAACAACTACAACCGTAATTTTAGCTGATATGAAAACTGCCATCGTTACCGGCGCAAATTCAGGAATAGGAAAAGAGACTGCCAATAGCCTGGCAATGAATGGCTACAGAATCGTCATGATCTGCCGGAATCAAGAAAAAGCCGAAGCGGCCCGTCAAGACATCATTGACGATACCGGAAATGACCAGATCGATATTTTGATCTGCGATCTCAGTTCAATGAAACAAGTAAAAGCAACTGCTGAAAAAATTCGTGATTCTTATACAGAAATTGACCGGCTTGTCAATAATGCCGGCATTTTACCAGACGGTAATCGCAGAGAAACCGATGAAGGTCTCGAACTGACATTTGCAGTCAATCACATGGCATACTTTCTGTTGACAAAGGAACTGATGCCAATTCTTGAAAAGACGCCTTCCTCCCGTATTATTAATGTAGCTTCTGATGCACATCGATACGGCACTTTTAACCCCGAAAACCTTCAATTAAGCAGAGGTTACAGTACTTCAAAAGCCTATGGAAACTCCAAGCTTTTCAACATTATGTTTACATGGCAGCTTGCAAAAGAAATAGAGGAAAAGGACATCACTGCCTTCTGCCTGCACCCGGGCGTTGTAAACACAAACTTCGCAGCTGACTCCGACTCGTGGTTCGCCAAACTGTTTAACCTTGGCCGTTTTTTCATGCGATCACCCGAGAAAGGTGCTGAAACAACTGTTTATCTATGTCTTGAAAAAGAAATTGAGCATTTGTCGGGTCAGTATTTCAGAGATAAATCACCTGTAAAACCCTCTGCACCTGCCCAATCCGATGATGACTGCAGACACTTATGGGAGCTGTCAGAAGAGTTAGTAAATGATGTTTTAAATTGATTTGAATGAAGTACATTTCCATACACGTAATAGTCGCAAAATATAATCGATGCGGTTTAAAACTTTGCCTTCACTCCCCGATCATTTTTTCCATGAAAAACATTCTTGGATCACCACTTGAAAAGCCAAATCTCTCGTAGAGGTTTTTAGCCCTGTTGTCCTCTCTGACCTCTAATGTCACTTTGCAGCATTTCTCTTTTCTGGCCTCTTTTTCAGCGGCAGCCAGGAGCGCTTCACCCAGGCCGTTTCCACGATATGCAGGTTCTACAACCAGGTCGTGTATGTTGAGAACCTTGCTGGCGTAAAAAGTAGAAAAGCCAAAGACACAGTTCGCAATACCGGCCGCATTGTCATCTACAAAGGCAATGAGATGCATATTACAAGGAAATTTTTCTAGTTCGTCAATCAATCTTCTTTTCGTGTCATCGCTAAGTGGCCGATTCATACCCATAGGGTCACGGGCATACATATCTGTAATATCGAGGATCGCCTGCTGATGCTTTTTTTTGGTAAGGTCTGCTCTAATAATTTCCAGTTTTCTCATCTAAGACTCTCTGTTAATGTAATCTTGTAGGATCTATACTATCAAAAATTTCGGTGAACTATGCAAGACTCAAAATTTCAACATTCAAAATCTAAACACTTTTTTTAAATGAAATAATTATTAATAGCATCAGCAAAGCATTCTTTAGCTATTTTTACTTCATAATATCAAATAATAGTTAATTACTTAATTCTTTAATCCTCTGTCACAATCTATGATTTGTCAGCCTCTGGTAAATGATGGGATTGAAACGCAGGCTGATCATCACGATGGCAGACATGGCATGTCTGGTCAACGGTGCCACGCTGAGCTACCCGATCTAAATCCATCTTGACACAGATCGCCCTTTCCACCAGGAGACATGCTATGTCATTATTAATCCTGCTTATACTTGAAGAGATTATCAGCTCCCACTTTCTCCTCGGCCTGAGTAAGTGCATAGGCGCTGTCGAATAAGACGATCGGGTTTTCTTCCATGTCCTTGGTGATGTGTGTGGAGTAGCTTGATTCAAGTTTCTTCATCACTTCATCAGCTGTTTTACTTGAAAGCCAGCGGGCTGAATGGTAGGTAACCCCGTGTTGATGAAGTTCAACGCCATACTCAGCATTCATCCTGTGTTCAACGACCTCAAACTGTAGGGCTCCCACTGTTCCAAGCAGAAGTTCGTTTCCAACACCATTCGGTACTTCAAACACGTGAACTACTCCCTCTTCGGAGAGCTGCTTCAGGCCTTCACGCAATTGCTTACGCTTAAACGGATCTTTTGTTGATACCTTCATAAAATGCTCGGGCGTGAACAAAGGAATAACGTTAAAACTGACCGGATCTTCAGCATGAATCGTAGATCCGATTCTGAAAAAACCGGGGCTGAAAAGTGATACGATATCTCCGGGATACGCCTCTTCCATGATATGCCTTTCGTCGCCCATAAGAGTGTGCGGGGTCGACATTTTTACTTTTTTACCTGTTCCTGCATGAGTCACTTCCAGACCACGCTCGAACTTACCTGAAGTGATGCGAATAAATGCAGCGCAGTCCCTGTGGTCGGGATTCATATTTGCCTGGAGTTTAAAAATGAATCCACTAAATGGCTGATCCAGCTTGCGGTTAGCACCAGTTTCATCCTGGTATTCCTGCGGGGTGGGCGCCAGATTTTCAAAATAATTCAGAAACACATCCAGACCGAAACTGTGCAGCGCAGATCCAAAAAATACAGGTGACGCTTCACCTACTTTAAAAGCATCCTGATCCATATTATTAAACATGTCCTCAATCAGCATGATCTCTTCTTCAAGATCTGCTTTTTCCGCATCTGAAAGCCGGCATTTTTCCAGTCCTTCTTCGAGCCCGTAAACTTCCGTGGTTGCCTTTTTAGCTCCGTGCTTCTCCTTCACATAGAGATGCATCTCTTTGCCAATCAGATCATAAATACCCTGAAATTTCTGTCCGTAACCGATAGGCCAGCTTGCGGGAATAGCTTCAATGCCCAGCTTGCTCTCAATATTGCTGAGAATTTCAAGAGGCTCCATACCCGGGCGATCACATTTGTTCACAAACGTGATTACCGGAACCCGGCGCATTTTACAAACTTCAAATAGTTTCTCGGTTTGTTCCTCAACTCCCTTAGCGACGTCAATAACCATTAGCCCGGAATCGGCCGCAACCAGTGTACGCAGTGTATCTTCGGAAAAATCCTTGTGCCCGGGGGTGTCAAGCAGATTATAGCGTATTCCATCTTTTTCGAATCTTAAGACAGAGGATGTAACCGAAATTCCACGTTCCTTCTCAATGGACATCCAGTCAGATGCGGCGTGGCGGCTTGCTTTACGCTGGCGAATAGATCCAGCCTCGTGAATAGCGCCTCCGTAGAGCAACAGCTTTTCAGTGAGCGTGGTCTTCCCGGCATCCGGGTGAGAAATGATTGCAAATGTTCTCCGCGACTGAGCCTCTTTTAGAATCTCGGCCGGAGATGCGGCTGTATCAACTTTAGACATAACTTTTTTCAACTTCGATTAGCTGACAAATATACGGTTTTATATGGAGGTTTTCACTTTTGCCACACGATAGAATTTTTTACGAAACACCTCGTAAGACACTTTTGCTCCCATATAAATCTGCTCTTTTCAACTACCTCATTTTATGCTTTTACGGTAGAGAGCAGACATTCAGATAGCGCCTCAATATCAGATTCGTCATTATACACATTTGGAGAAATTCTGATTGCTGACCCACGAACAGATACATGAATATTTCTGCTTTGCAACGCTTCCCTGACGCTTTTCATCTCTGTTCCAGCAGGAACCCGCGCGCCAAACATATGTGGTGCCCTGTATTCGTCTTCTTCTATTTGGTAGTCAGAGTCTATTAATGCAGGTATAAGTGGCTCAGACAAAGACCTGATGTAGCTTTGAATATTGTGAATACCCCATTCCTTAACCTGAAAAAGAGCCTCGCGCATCATAGGAAGCGTTATGAAATTACTGCGCTGCCCTACGTCGTATCTTTTAGCACCGGGCTGGTACTCTTCTTCGTAATCCACAAGGGATGTAAAGTCTTCACTATTTTTTCTCACAATCCACCCTTCTTCCAAAGGAATACCACCTGTAAGACGCGGGCCAAAATATCCCAGCGCAATACCATAAGGCCCCATCAGCCATTTATATCCGGCACATATAAGTGCATCAGGTTTTACATCCTGAACGTTAAGCGGCAGTGCTCCAACAGACTGTGTTCCGTCCATCACAAAATATCCTCCAACCGAATGCACTTTATCTGAAATCTCACGAATCCTGAACACCGTGCCATCTGTCCAGTGAACATTACCAAGTGCAACAAGCAGCGTGTTATTATTAATAGAGTTTAGGATAGCCTCATTCCATTTTTCACCACGCTTTTCACCCTCCGGAGCTGCAATCCTTTTGATTGAATTACCAGTTCTTTTAGCATATGCCTCCCACGGATAAACATTACTTGGAAATTGTTCTTCTGCGATGATGATTTGTTTACCCGGTGTTTTGGGTAGATTATTAACCACCGTTCCCATACCGTACGATACGGCCGGCATGATGGCTACCTGATCAGGTTCTTCGGCGTGAATAAGCTCTGCAAAAAGCGATCGGACCCTTTCACTGTCGTGGAAAAATCGATCCGGAGTAGTTTCCCAGGGGCGTGATTTCCCCCTTACTCCCTCAACCCCGGCTTGTTCAACTCTTTTTAATAGCGGCGATAGATACGAGCAATTCAGATAGTGATGTCCGGACGGCATCATAAACAGATCTTTCTGACAGGTGAGCATAGTAATAAATGATTTTTAAATTGGTTATTTGAACAAATATAACTGTCTGATCTCAGCCTTGCACCACCTCTATTAATAGCTTTCAATCGCCGGTTAATAATGGGTCAAAACAGCCCCAATTGTTCATTCTGTCTCTCTTTTGGCGATGCAGGCATTGGGTCCAGTTCAACGAACTCTGTTAATAAACGGTGGAAGTGGCGGGCGAGTGGCGGCGCATAAAGTGTGTTTGGTGCATGGATAAAAATATAGGGATGTCGCCCCTCTTTTATCCAGTCAGCTGTAATAATAGCCCATTCTTTCAGATAGGCTTCATTCTGTACAATCTGATTCCCCCCCACAAACCGAACAAACGGCCGTGATGCACTGGCATCAAACCGGACTGGCGTTTTAGGTTTCTTTTTTTGAGCATTACGGATGCTTTTATCACCGCCTTTAATACTGTGCAATTTTCGTGTATCGAACGTAACCCGATCAACAGAATGGGATTTTAACAGATTAAAATATCGGCGTTCCTGCCGTCCCCGATCATAAAAGTCCTGGTGCCTGACTTCTACAGCATAGTGATAATAAGGCGGCAAATATTCCAAAACCTCTTCCAGCTTAGAGAACTCATTATAGGAAAACTGTGAGCTCAGCTGGATATGGAAAGGACCCAGTTTGTCCCGAATTGGTTCAAACAACTCAAGAAAGTTCATTACATCTTGTTTTACGTCTTTCAGCCTTTTGTAATGTGTAATACCCTGTGGAAACTTAAAGCAGAATTTGAAACCTTCAGGCACTTCATTTCCCCACTTGATCACGGTTTCTGGTGATGGTGCCCTGTAAAATGTGGTATTACCTTCAACGCTGTTAAAAACAGTGCCATACTGCTTTAAAAACTGATTTTGAGATGCCTCGTCAGTATAAAACTTACCTTTCCAATCTTTGTAACCCCATTGGGTCAGTCCAATGTTATATTTTTTAATTGCCATAGCTTACTCCATAATATAAATACTGCATATGTAATCAAATAAGACGCATTATACGTTCAATTGGGGCCTTATTGGTATTCTTATGACTTAAAAAAGGAGGTCTGATCGATATTTGCATTCATAGAATCTAACTCTATATTCAGAGCGACGACACCTATGTTAATATACAATCCAGATTACTCATTCGCTGATCCACGCATTTAACATAACTGCCAAAACACTCTATGCCATTTAACTGGATCGACTACACCGTCATTGCCTCCTACATAGCCATAATGGTAATTGTGGGCTATTATTCTCAAAAAAGAGGGCAGGAAGATCTTGAAGACTATTTCACGGGTGGTAAAAATCTCCCGTGGTGGCTCATCGGCGTGTCGATGGTTGCCACAACTTTTGCCGCTGATACACCCCTTGCCGTTACAGGAATTATTGCTACCGAAGGTATTGCCGGTAACTGGATTTGGTGGAATTTCATGTTTTCCGGGCTAATCACCGTCTTTCTATATGCCAAACTCTGGAAGCGGGCTGATGTGATCACCGATGTTGAGTTTATATCCATACGTTACAGCGGTAAAGCGGCGCGTGTTTTAAGGGGTTTTCGCTCGCTTTACCTGGCTTTCCCGATAAACTGTATTATTCTGGGATGGGTAACCGTAGGTATGGCAAAAATCCTGACAGTACTCACAGGTGCCGGGCAATGGGAAGTAATAATCATTATGTACGTGATGATTGGCGTTTATATTGCCTTTTCTGGTCTCTGGGGCGTTATCATTACTGACTTCATTCAGTTTATCATAGCCATGGGCGGCACTATTTTGCTTGCATGGTATGCAGTAGATTATATCGGCGGGCTGGATGCGCTTCAAGCTGAGCTTATCAACCTCTATGGAGAGGGACATTCCATGCTATCTATTAATCCGCTTAGCAGTCCTGATATTGCTATCGCTACAGCACTCGTCTGGGTTGGCATGATGTGGTGGGCCTCGTGGTATCCGGGGTCGGAGCCCGGCGGTGGCGGATATATTGCCCAGCGAATGTTTTCGGCTAAGGACGAGACCAATGCCGTGGGAGGGACGCTGCTGTTCAATGTAGCTCACTTTGCACTTCGTCCCTGGCCCTGGATACTAGTGGCACTTGTCGCACTGGTGGTTTATCCCGGCCTAGATGATCCCGAAACCGGATATCCGCTTCTTATGCTGAAACTCCTTCCTCCGGGACTTTTGGGCCTTCTCGCCGTCGCATTCCTTGCAGCGTTTGTCTCAACAGTATCCACTCACCTGAACTGGGGCGCATCTTATGTAGTCAACGATTTTTATAAGCCATTCCTAAAGCCTGAATCTGATTTTAAATCTAAAGCTGCAGCACAAAAGCATTATGTATTGGTTTCTCGCTGGACCACTTTGCTGATGATGATTTCAGCCGTTATTGTCTCTCTTTTGTTTGATACGGTGCGCGGCGGATGGGAAGCTATTTTATCAATTGGAGCCGGTACAGGGCTTGTTTACATGCTGCGCTGGTTCTGGTGGCGGATTAACGCCTGGAGTGAGATTTCTGCCATGACAGCCGCAGCAATTGGAAGCTTTCTTGCACCGGCCATTGGATATGATGATTTTGCATCAAAAATGATCTTTACAACCGTTTTTGCTACGATCATCTGGATAGGCGTTACTTTTATGACCAGACCTGACGATGAACAAACACTCCAAACCTTTTTTGATCGCGTAAAACCGGGAGGGCCTGGCTGGAAAAGGTTCATCACGACAGGTGAAAGAACTTACTCCCTATTACCGGGACTGGGCTATGCAGCCATAAGTGCCGTATCAATTATAGCCTTTCTTTTCGGCATGGGACAGATATTCTTTGAGTCAGTGCTTTTTGGAATTGGATCTTTTGTGGCGGGCATTGCAGGTATCTGGTTTGTGATCAGGAAAATTTAGGCTAAGCCTCTTCTTCGTCCAGATTTTCAAGTTCACTGCTGCCATACTCGAGCAGTTTTCCGACAGTATCGAGATACTTTTCTCCAATTAAATCCCTGATAGCTTTCACCGTCTCCTGATACTCTCTTTCCATATCTGATGAAATCAAACGTCCTTCCTCTGTAAGTTCAATAGTCATATTTCGACCGCTGCGTTTCTTGGTGATATAGCCTGCTTTTCTAAGCTTATCCACAAACCTTGTTATGGTAGATGGAGCAAGCGATAACAAATCTGCTATCTCTTTTTGAGATACAGATTCATGTTCACGCATCAATATCATTAATTCAACGTAAGATGTTGCAAGATTGAACCTGCTAAGCCTATCGTCAAAAAAAGAGGTAAGCGTTCTAGAGAAGGAGTTAACTGAATTGTGAAAAGTATCCATGGCAGGCAAGATTTATTTTGTATATGCAATCAAATAAGCAAACTATTACCAATAAATCAATTCCTGTTTCCAATTGGACGCCTAAATTACGATCTTAGGACAACCTGTTTGCAACTATGTATAAAGTACAGCTTAAAAACTTTGAAGGGCCCCTTGATCTCCTGCTTTTCTTCATCAAACGAGATGAGCTTGATATCTACGACATTCCTATCTCCCATATCACCCGAGAATTTTTAGAATATATTCGTCTCATGGAAGAACTCGACCTGGATGTAGCCAGCGAGTTTATCTATATGGCAAGCATGCTGATGTCTATTAAAGCACGGATGATGCTGCCATCAGACGATGAAGATGATGATGAGCTGGATGAGTTTGACCCGCGCTATGAACTTATCCAAAAGCTTTTAGAGTATAAGCGTTACAAAGAGATGGCTTCCAAACTCACGATTATTGATGAAGAAACCCGTCAAAAATATTTTCGGGGATATCATGACGCAGACGATGTTGAGAAACAAGCGACCGGTGAAGCTCTTCAGGATGTAACAATTTTTGACCTGATGGGTGCGTTTCGAAAAGTCCTTGCTGACATAAAAAAACAAAATATCTATCACCGGGTCGAACGAGTTGAAACAACTATAGAAGATCAGACCGATTTTCTTCGCTCTGCCCTTCAAAAACGGGGCCGTATCTCGTTCAGGGATCTTAGCCGCGAAATCGGAACACGTATGATTATAGTGGTGACATTTCTGGCTGTCCTCGAAATGCTAAAAGAGCAGGAGATTAACCTGTTTATCGAAAATGACGATCCAACCGATTTTTATGTCGACCTTAAACCTTTGGACGAGCTCCTGGGAACAGAACAAACAAAAGAAGAAAACACCCTGAAATGACCCGATTTTTTTATTTTATTAGTTTTTTAATTCTATTGGCTTTTGCCGGCTGCGCCGGGTCGAGTGAGCTCTCGGAGCGCGAGACGCCCTCATTTGAAGATTATCTTCCCTACAGCAATCAAATTACGCCTGAATATCTCCGTTCGCATCTTGAAATATTTGCAAGTGATTCGCTAATGGGCCGAAATACCGGAACTGAGGGAGAAACAATGGCTGCCAGGTATCTTATCAACGAATATCAAAGAATAGGTATCTCTCCTAAGGGAGTTAACGGCACATACCTCCAGCCGTTTATTATGAATGCTGAACAAACCGACAGTCTTGTCTATGATCTATTCACGATACAAGCTGGTGATTCACTTTCACAACACATGTCGGTGGTTGCAAATAATTCTCCCGGTGAATTTATCCGGCTCTATGGAGGTGCAGCGCCTATTAATAGTGAGATAATATTCGCTGGTTTTGGCATTAATGATGCTGAACGAAATGTAAATCACATCAATGCGGAGCAAATGCAGGGCAAGTGGGTACTCATGTTTGCCGACTATCCAACGGTTGTTGAGGGTGATACACTCATCAGTCCACAAATAACGAATAACTACCGGATTAATAATCTATTTGGACAGGTTGATGTAGCAGGTGTGCTTGTAGTGTCGGCGAATGAGGATAGTGAGTTTGATCAGGCAGCTGAGTTGGATGCACGCCTTATCGACCAGCCGTCTAACCTGCGTTTAAAATATCTTGATAATTCGCCTGGTGCTCAAACTGGATTTCCTAAATCATATACTCAGATCAGTCAGGAACTTGCCGCTGAAATTCTTGATTTGAACTCTACAAATGAACTTTATACACTCAGAAAAGAGATTGCTGATAATATTACCCAATTTAGTTCAGAGCCCACCGGATATCATCTGAACTATACTCCTCATTCCGGAACCACAGAGATTCAGGGCGAAAACGTCCTGGCTTATATTGAGGGAGAAGATCCCGTTTTGAAAAATGAGGTCGTGGTTTTAATGGGCCACTATGATCACATTGGCCTGTCGATGCCTGATCAGAGTGGTGACATGATTAATAACGGCGCTGATGATAACGGCAGTGGCAGCATGGCGCTGCTGGCCATAGCTGAGGCGCTCCAGGAGGCCAAAGATGATGGGACAGGACTCGATCGCAGCGTGCTCATTCTTCATGTCAGCGCTGAGGAAAAGGGATTATTAGGATCACGCTACTACTCAGATCATCCCGTCATTCCCATTGAGCAGACTGTTACCGCTTTTAACACAGATATGATTGGCAGAAGCGACCCGGAAAACATTGAGGCCGGGACCACTGATTACTTTTACTTAATTGGAGGAGAAATTATCTCGAGCGAACTCGACAGTCTTGTCTCTGTTGCAAATAGTGAAACTGTTCAGATGAGGATTGACCGAAAATACAATGACCTTACCGATTCAAATCAATTTTATCGCAGAAGCGACCACTGGAACTTTGGCCGGCTGAATGTGCCGTTTGTATTTTTCTTTACGGGTGTTCACGAAGACTATCACCGTCCCAGCGACGAGGTGGAGAAAATTGAGTTTGACAAATACTCAAGGCTTGTACGCATGATTTATGCATCCACCGTAAAAGTTGCAAATTACCAGGGACGGCCTCAGGTAGATAATCAGGAATTCATTGATATTACACAGCAGCTGCCAAGATAGAAGTACAAGCCCTATTAATTATTTTGGCAATCATAGCAACTACCGGCCTATGAGCGTAAATGCGGCCCAGTTTACGGGGTTGGCAAACTGAGGATTTGAGATCAAATTTAATTTTGCCTTACGAAGTGCATCACTGTAATCATATCCTTGCCTGATATAATCGTAAAAATCGATCATCAGGTAGGCCGTAGGCTGATCACTCACCCGCCACATGGACACGGCAAGATTGGACGCGCCGGTATATATAAAAGCACGCGTAAAACCGATCATCCCTTCTCCTTTATATATCGATCCTAAAGCTGTTTGACAAGCACCAAGCACGACCAGGTTTGCGTCCAGTTCCAGGTTGAAAATATCCCCAACATAGGTTGCTCCTGAATTGTCTTCCTCAGGATATAGCAAAATTGCTGAAAACTCAGGGTTTTCTTCGTTTATAAATGCATGTGTAGCAAAATGAATATAATCGAAGTCACTTAGGTTCGATTCTGAAAACCTGCTGTAAGTGGCGTCATCACCTAATAGAAGTTTTGTTTTATGTGGACTAAAATATTCCTTTAGTGACGCCTTATCTCGAAATTGTGATGAAATAGTAACCGCTTCGTACTGCGTTAAGTAAAGCGGCTTTGCTCTTTCTGAATATTGATGGTTCATAAGTTCTACATCACCACTCTCAACGTCGCTGCTGAAAGGAGCTAGTGCAAGCAGATTTTTAGGGTCATCTGCTAAGCGTGAGTCCATTTCATTCAGTAGTGTAAGAGAAGGAATATAGCTAAATACATAATCGTGCACTAGAAATGGATAAGAGCTAAAGCGGCTATGATCTGGTACTTCTTTCAAGAGCATTTCGAATGGGAGATAGTGGAGTGCCTGGTCGGCCATAATAATCAGCTCATCGCCGGTGATATACTCTTTAACAGGCTTAATTAACCTCTCGTAAAGAACATGTGACTCTTGTTTATAGGCTTCTGTACTATCGTTCAAAACATACTCTTTCAAATCGAGTACGCGTTTTTCTATGTCTGAAGATTTTCCAAGCTTAACAAAGCTTATATTCTTTTTCGTCACTATCATTACATGGGCGTCTTCACTCCCAAGAACATAGCTCAATACTACCTCGTCACGCTGCAGTAACGATTGAGCATCAGCCCGATTAATAATTGTCTGGTCGTATTTCAGATTATAGTAGGATGGATATATCTCTTCAAGTTCAGCCGTAAAATTATCGAGATCACGCTTATAGCGAAATATAGAATCCCGAAGTGCTGTCTTTATCTGTTCATCACTGTCAAAACCCTGGTTTTCCTCTCGATAGAGCTCCTGTTGCAAATCTGTAATTATGCTATTGAGATTCTCCTCTTTTACAATAATATCAGGCGGCACACCGGCAAACTTAGTGGCGTTTAGTTTTTGAATAAGCTCAAGGGTGACACGCGAACGACTCTTTTCAATCGTTTCAAAAATCTGATCCAGATATCTGGCATCTCCTGTCTCGTCGTATAAAATGGAAAGTAATTCAACGGCACCTGTGTAAATTGAATAGTTTTTCTCTATAAGCTGAAGTTTAGATGCTTCATTTTTAAATGATTTCTGTACCATATCAACCAGGTCAGCTGCCCAGCGGAGTGCCATAAGGCTCTCTTTATAATCCTTAATATTTACGCCTTCACCTCTGTTACTAAGAATTTGTGCCTTGATAATAATAGCTCTCAAGAGTGAAACAGGATCAGTAATGGTTCGCTCAGGATCAAAGGACTGTTTAAAATCATACGAACCATAAAGGTTTTCGAGAGCATGGTCCACGTAGCCAATAGACTCGGTGTACATACTATCGGCCATGTATGAATTACTTAATTGTAAATAAATATCTGTAACTTGAGGATGATTTTCTCCCAGCCGGTTAAGAGCAATCGCCAATGCTGATTCGTATTGTTCCCGTGCTTTTTTCTGCTGGTTCAACTGCTGGCTATATAGATTACCAAGACTAATTTTTGGCTCTATTAAATTAGGGTGAATAGAGCCATAGACATTTTCTCTCACTTTAATAGATCTCTCATAATTGCTTAATGCAGCCTCATAATCTTCATTTAGAATGTGGATCTGTGCAAGGTTAGAGTAGCCTACGGCTGTATCAGGATGATCTAAGCCAAGATTTTCTTCTTTTATTCGCTGAGCTTCCTCAAAATACGTTGCTGATAAATCGTAGTTTCCCAACACATATTGAGTTGCAGCCAAATTGTTGAGCGATGCTCCAAGTGGTCCGCTATAATCTCCCGCGAGGGATTTGTAAGTGTCAACGGCACGCTGAAAGTATTCCGCCGCGAGACCAATATCTCCCTTTGAATAATAAATACTGCCCAAATTATTGAATGCTATTGCTTCATCTCTGTTCTGATATCCAAATAGGCCATGAATCAGATCAAGAGACTTTTCATATTCAGTTTTTGCTTTCTCTAACTGGCCGACTCTTTTGTATGATACCCCAAGGTTATTATGCATCTGAAGAAGCATCCGATTGTGTTTACCTGTAGAGTCACGTATCTCTGCCAACTCTACACCTTCCGTATAGTAGTCAATGGCTTCCTCGTAATTACCGCTAGCATCTTCATAATCTCCTAAAGCAAGTTTAGCGTGAGCAAGAACACGCCAATCATCTTCATCTTTAATACTGCGCTCAATTTCAGAGGCCCATTGCCCGGCACTCTCCAAATTGTTCAAATCAAGATTATCCAGTACCAGATACCTGTATAGTCTTATTCTGTGGTATGAAGCGTTTTGAATGTCAGTTTCGTCTAAATACTCCAGGGCTTCCTTCGCCAGCAGCATCGTCTCATCTCGCGGCCCCAAACGTCTTTCAATATTTATAAGGCCGATTTTTGCTTTTATACAACTATCAGCGTCAACTGAAGACTCTGCACTGCAATACTTATTTCCAGCTTCTTCATACAATTCACGAGCCTGTTCTATTTCATTAGACTCCAACAGATCGCTTGCCTTCTGAAGAGTTTCATTTTGTGGGTCTGTGCTTTGAGAATAACTTTTCCCAACAGCACTCAAATACATCATTACACAGAGAAATGATATAACTATAGCCTGTTTTAGTAGTGAATAGTTCTCTTTATACACGTTTGGGTCGATTATATTAAGCCGAATGTTAATTAACCCTATAGACTTTACAAAGTCTATTTACCTGATTTGCCAAAAAGTGCATCCACGAATGCTTTTTTATCGAACACCTGCAGATCCTCTATGCTCTCTCCCACTCCGATATATTTAACAGGAACCTTCAGTTCGTTGGATATTCCGATGACAATTCCACCTTTAGCCGTACCATCAAGCTTCGTAAGAATAAGCCCGGTCACATTCACAACGTCTGTAAATGCTCTCGCTTGCTGCATTGCATTTTGTCCCGTTGATGCGTCCAGGACCAGCAGTATTTCATGAGGTGCATCTTCTACGACCTTGCCCATCACCCGCTTTATTTTACCGAGTTCATCCATGAGGGATTTTTTATTGTGAAGACGCCCAGCGGTGTCTATAAATGCAATATCAGCAGACTTTGATTTTGCAGAAGATACTGTATCGTAAGCGACAGCAGCAGGATCGGCATTTTGCCCCTGCTGGATGAGTGGCACCCCTGCGCGCTCGCTCCAGATTTCAAGCTGAGCCACCGCAGCTGCCCTAAAGGTATCTGCTGCTCCAAGCACCACATCTTTACCTGCTCTTTTATACATGTAGGCAAGTTTTCCGATGCTGGTGGTTTTACCAACACCGTTTACACCCACAACCATAACAATATGTGGCTTTTGCGCAAAATCTGCATCAAACTCCACCGGCCTGTCATCACCTGACTCAATCAAAAGTGCTGCGATTTCTTCTCTCAAAATCTTTTGGAGATCTGCCTGTGTTATAAATTTATCCCGGGCAACACGGTCTTCGATGCGGTTAATAATCTCGATCGTTGTTTTCACGCCTACATCTGAAGTAATCAAAATATCTTCAAGTTCATCTAGGGTGGCGGCGTCAACCTGATCTTTCCCGACAAATGCCTTGCCTAGTTTTCCCAAAAGCCCATCACGGCTTTTTTCTACACCTTTGTCGAGCTTTTCCTCTTTTTTAAGTCCTAACTTCTCAAATATACCCATAGTTTTTTTCAGTTAAATTCAGCTCCATCAAGAATCAATTTATAGCGATGGAAATAATCAATAAAAGAAACACCCATCATGATCAGTGAAGAGATCATGAGGATCAAATGGACATTTCCTGCATCCGGAAAGAAAAATACCGACATCCAGTATAAGCCCAGCACATTTACCGATATTTTGCCGGACATTGTTGACATCGCCACTTTACCGCGTTCTTTCTTAATGTACCAGGAACCGATCATAATTAGCAGGTCGCGGGTTACCCCTATCAGAAAAAACCAGAGTGGAATCCAGCCCAGCCAAACCGTGTAGAAAAAAAGCAGAAACGCCATCACCTTGTCAGCTATAGGATCCAGCATTTTACCCAGTTCAGAAATCTCATTTCTTAATCGTGCCACCAGCCCATCCAGATAATCTGAAATGGCCCCGTAGATTATTAGAAATGTAACCAGCTGAGAAATCTCTTTGTTATTCTGATAGTGGATATAGATAATAGGAACAGTTACAAGCACTCTGGTTAAAGATATCAGGTTCGACCATGTGAATATGTCATTGCGAACCAATACCTTCTTCCCATCAACATGTATCACTTCCTTCATGTAATGAACGTTTTATTTCTACTTTTTTTCAAAAATACACTTTTTATAAGAGTAATGTGCAGATGAAGAATAATCAATTAAGTACTACCGACAAACACTCAGGTGAACTATCAGAAAAACGGCTGTCATCACAAAAAGTTTACGACGGGCGACTTCTTCAGGTATACGTCGACGATGTGCAGCTACCCGACAAATCAGAATCTACCCGTGACTGGATAAAACACCCGGGAGCAAGTGCCATTGTCCCTGTTTTTGAAGATGGCACCATTATGTTACTCAAACAGTATCGCTATCCGCCAAGAAAACTATTTATCGAAGTACCGGCCGGAAAGCTTGATGAAGGTGAACCGCCACTCGTTACCGCAAAACGGGAACTGCTTGAAGAAACAGGATATGAATGCTCCGAAATTGAAAGCGCCGGATCATTTTTTCCGGCAATTGGTTACGCAGATGAGGAGATATTTGTATTTGTGGCATGGAAACTTGAACAAAAACTAAAAAGTATGGATGATGATGAATTTGTCATTAACCACAGAGTATCGTTCTCAGATGCATTAGAGATGATCGCTACTGGCGAGATTGATGATGCCAAAACAATCTGTTCGATTATTAAGGCAAAAATCTGGTGGGAAAAGAACGCGCCGTTTTCAGTCAGTTTTTCTTAAGAATGCCTTCTTTTTGAGCTACTTCTACAAGGGAATCGTGCATATTATTGGGATCTATATCACCACGATTAATAAGTGAGCTCATTTCATCCCCGGTAAACATTAGCAGACATCCACTGTCTCTCAGCGTCTGATCAAAATTGCGAGGATCACTCAGTTTGAGAGATGACACATCCAATCCGTCCGGACTCACTTCCAAATCAACCAAACAGAAAAATTTATCCTCCGGCTCATCCCCAAATTCTATCACTTCAAGCTTTGTCTCTTTCATGTCTGTAGATTGATTAATTGTGGCGCTCTATGAAATCACGAGCTTTTATGAGTTCCAGCACCTCACCCGAACCGGCATCTAATATCTTTACCTGAAACAGACTGATAATTGCCTGATTACTCAACACGTCGAGTGTTTCACCCACAGTGCTGCACTCTTCAGTCTCACTCACTAAATCGTTTACACCTTGTACAATGTATTTTAGCGATCGTTTTTTGGGCTGTTTCGGAGTTTCTTCAGGCTGATCAAAATATTGCCTGATTGCTTCCTCAGTGATGTACCACTGTACTCCCAATTTTTTGCCTTTTAGCTTACCTTCTCGAAAGTAGGCTCTGATCGTCATTTTACTCAGTCCGAGTAATTCGTGCAGATCATCGACTGAATAAAGCGTAAGCGAACCAATTTTTTTGGGCATAGCCTGAATCGTTACTTAGTTACAAATAGCACTATTATTAGTGTTCATAAAGTTATTAGTTATCTATTAGTTATACAATACAAGATCGGTTTGGAATGAACACCCATCCCGTCGTATATTATTTATAGTTGATCAAAAAAACGAAGCGCTCTCTCAAAGGATCAACTATTTACGCATTCAGAACTCTTCCCCATCTAATAATATTTCAAACGATAGATTTACGATTTCGTCAGTTCTTATTACCCCAAAAAAGGCCTTTGGCGCCTTAACACCGAACTCTTCCATATTTAGCTTTACGTTTCCTGAAGCTACAATTTGAGAACTTTCATTAAGGCTTAGGTCTGCATCAAATGATATCTTCCTTGTCTCACCTGCTATTGTTACCGAACCTTCTACCTCTATCCTTCGCCCTGTCTCAGTTTCATCTGTAAACGAAATCTGTTCCCAGGTAAATTGAATAGTCTGAAACTCAGGAAATTTTAGGGCATCTCTAAGGTCACGGTTCATTTTATTTTTCCCGCCGTCCAGCTTATCTACGGGTACGGTTACTTTTAGCTGAGTTACATCAGATCCCTCCCAACTCTCTTGTGCCTCAAACCAAAGCCCGGGCACTTGAAACTGTACGGAAAACTCGCTTGCGTCTACTTCCCATTCATGCAGCGTCGACGAACCGATTATTTTCATCGAGCTTTGTTCAAGAAGGGTAGTATTGATCATGTTGCTTGATTCAGCTATCTGACCAACTGCTGTAGATAGAATACAGCCACAAAGAATTAACGATAGGCTGAGGATACGAATAATATGATTCATAGAAGCTACCCTGATTACATGAGCTGCTTCCACAAATCATTTTTAATCTTATTTCATTCAACAGGCAAATTTATAACTGCCAACCGGCTAAGTGGTCAGGCTGATGCTGCAGGTTTTGGTGCCACTTGTTCTGACCCAAAAAATGCTTCTTTTTTCTCCTGAACGTAAACCTTAATGTTATCTGCAGTTACATAAACCACAGGAATAAGCACCAGCGTTATTAAGGTTGATGCGGTTAGTCCACCTATAACAACCCTTGCCAGAGCCGCCTGAATTTCACCGCCTGCTCCCCAACCAAATGACAGCGGCAACAGACCCAGCACTGTTGTCAAAGTCGTCATCAAAATTGGCCGAAGCCGAAGTTTACCTGATTGAACAACTGCTTCAAACACACTGAGGTTCTTGTCACGCCTCATCAGGTTGATGTAGTCCACAAGTACAATTGCGTTATTCACCACAATGCCAATCAGCATAATAAGCCCCATGATACTCTGCATATTAAATGTCGTACTGGTCAGCAGCATTATCGGAATCACGCCTACAATCGCGACGGGAACTGAAAACATCACAATCAGCGGATCAAGGAAGCGTTCAAACTGAGCCGCCATCACCATATAAATCAGGATAAAGGCCATAAAGATGGATATAATATAATCTGTCTCAGCCTCCTGCTGCTCCTCGTATTCACCGCCGTACACAATTGAAAATCCCGCGGGCAGCGACATGCCCGACAATTCAGATCGCACCGCCTCTACAGCTTCTCCAAGCGTGGCGTTACCATCAAGATTAGCTGATATGTAGGTTACACGCTGACCATTTATCCTGTTAATACTTTCCGGGCCACGGGCAGCGTTCTGGTCAATTACAGTCGAGATTGGGACGGTCTCACCCGTTGCCGTTCTTACCGGGATATTATCCAGGTCGAGCGTACTCATCCTGTCACTTTCCTGAAGCCTCACATTTATATCAAACTCTTCGCCGCCCTCGCGAAAGACACCGGCAGTTGTACCACCTACATTTGCCTGGATTGCCTGGGCAATGTCTCGGCCTGTCAGACCAAGTTCGGCAATCTTCTGTCGGTTAAATACAATATTTTGTTCAGGCCGGCCTTCCTGCCTGTTTGAGCGCGCATCCCGAACCATTGGCAAGCGCTCCATTCGGCTCACAATTTCATCCGCAATAATATCGGCCTGATCCAAGTCAAAACCACGTAGCTCGAGCTGTACAGCTTCTTCACCACCCGATCCAAAAATCCTGCGCAGGATCCAGAGTCCGGTTTGAGCCCTTACACGAAACGAACCGCCAGGTATTGTGCCATCAATTTTTTCGTTGAGCTCATCAGCAAGCGCGTATGTACTTATACTTCGCTTGCTCTGGTCAACCATGGCAAGTTCAACTTCAGCATTACCGTTTCTAACCTCGGTAGTCATGTACTTGACCTGGTCCATCGGGGCAATGGCCATTACCTTGTGCTTCAATTCATCAAGATACTGGTTGGCAATGGCGATATTCATACCATCAGCAAGGTAGAAATCAATGCTTATCTCATCAGCTTCCGTCTGGGGAGCCAATTCCGTGGAAATAAATCCGCTGCCATAAACGGCACCTGCCATCAGCACAATGGTTGTTCCAAACACTAAGGCTTTGCGCTTGATCATGCGCCGGAGAAACGAACTATACTTATTTTCCACTCGCTCAAAGTATAACTGAAAGCGACCTTTATCTTTCTCTGTCATCTCATCGTTTGTCTTAATCGTCATAAACTTGCTTGCCAGCATTGGCACAAGTGTTAAAGCGACAAAGAGTGAACAGATTAACGCAAAAACGACAACAAGCGCCAGCTCTTGAAACAGCGTACCCGTGATTGTCTGCATAAATACGACGGGCAGAAAAATAACGGATGTTGTTAGTGTTGATGCGATAATTGCACCCGACACCTCACTGGTTCCTACCAGTGCACTTTCCTTAAGCGACTTGCCATTATTACGAAGCCTCACAATATTTTCAAGCACCACAATGGCATTATCAACAATCAGGCCCACCCCGAGAGCTAAGCCGCCAAAACTCATTTGGTTAAGTGTCAGGCCCGAGAAATAGAGCAGCCCAAATGTGGCGATAATGGATACCGGGATTGCAAGAGATATGATAAATGTGGTGGAGCCATTTCTCAAAAACAGGTAGAGAATGAAAATTGCCAGTACCGCACCCCAGATAGCGGATTGCTGAACGTTGTCAATCGAATTTTGAATAAAATCACTTTGATCAATGACGATCATCAGGCTTACATCATCCCGCTCTGCATTAATACGGTCGAGTTCTCGCTGAATTCCTTCTGAAACCTCTACCGTGTTCGCGCCCGACTGTTTTCGAATTCCCATTCGAATCATAGGCTGATCGTTTATGCTAACAAGCCTTCCAACATCCTCAAAACCGTCTTCAACTTCTGCTATGTCGCGAACCCTGATAGATTTTCCGTCAACAGTGGTAATAATCGTTTCCGATATTTGGCTGATATCATCAAATTCGCCGACAGTTCTCACATAGAGATCACTAAACCCTTCTTTGACATTACCGCCGGGCAGCGTGCTGTTTTCAGCAATAAGTGCATTGCGTACATCCTGAGCCGTAAGTCCACTTGCGTTGAGTCGGTCACGCTTCAGGTTGACTCTGATTTCCCGGTCAATGCCTCCCCAAACATCAATGGTTCCCACACCGGGAACCTGCTCAAGGCGTTTTGAAATATCGTTTTCAAGGATTCGGGTCAGCTCATCAAGCTGACGGGTTGACTGTGCACCTATTATTACAATCGGTGAGTCATTAGGATCAAACTTTCGCACCCGGGGCGGATCCGCTTCTTCAGGCAAACTTCTTCTGACCCGATCCAACGCTGCTCTGACATCGTTGGCTGCTTCGTCAAGATTGGTCCCACGAGAAAAGTTAAGAGAAACACGGCTGTTTCCTTCTTCTGATTCTGATGTTAACTCTTCAAGATTAGCAACGCCAGCTAAGGCATTCTCAAGCTGATCGGTAATAATGGTTTCAATCTCTTCCGGACCCACATTGGGATAGTCGACTGAAACACTAAGTCTGGGGTATTCTATCGGAGGAAGAAGGTCAACCGGCAGAAACCGAAACCCGGTTACCCCGAGTACAATAACAATCATATAAACCATCGCCGTAGCGATGGGGCGTTTTACGGATGTGTTCGTTAATCCCATGGTATTCCCTTATGATTGTGTTGATTCACTTGGTACAGAACGCTCAGCAACACCTTCTTTCATAATGTCTCGCAGTAAATCTTGTGGCTTCATCTGCTGCATTCTCATAATTCGATTCCATGAGGTAGCTCTTATTTTCGCTGTACCGCTCTCATTATTAATGAGGAGATTTTGGCCAACAGTCACAATCCAGTCGCCACCCTGAACACCAACAATACCCGCCGTTTCACGGCCTTTTGCAACCACATCAATTCCAACGAATTCAACCAGGGTAGGCTGGCTCAATGGGGGTGGATTAGCACCATCAACTTGCTCAACGGGCTCTGTTTCCGCCCCATAATCCGGAGCTACATACACCCCCGTTTCACCTGTTCTTGGGTGTCGATAAATTGAACTTAAAGGAACAATAGTTGCCTGTTCACTTTCTCCATACATAATATCTACAGTCACAAACATCCCCGGCAACAAAATGTCGCGGGTGTTTTCAACATCAATTTCTGCTTCCGTACTAAAGTTTCCCGTCCCAAGAAATGGTGATATTCGCGACACTTCACCTTCAACAATTTGATCCGTCATTCTTTCAGACTTAATCACAGCACGCTGGCCTGCTTTGATGTAGCCAAGCATTTGTTCCGTCAAGCTAACGGTGATGCGGGCATCATTCAGATCGCCCACTGTAAAAAGCTGTGTCGTTGATGATACCTGCATACCCGGCTCAGCATTGCGCTGCCCAACCGTTCCGGTAATTGGTGAGCGAATAACTGTTTGCGCCAAAAGCTCACGCTGCTCCTCCAGGTTTGACATGGATTGATCGACCTGAGCAACAGCCAGTTCATAGTTCGCTTCTGCAGATTGCATTTCAGCCTGTATGCTTTCAAGCTCAATGTCACTGATAAGATCTCGCTCGTAAAGCTGCTGTTGCCGCTGCAGCTGAGATTTGACTTCATTTAGTACAGCTTCGGCCTGTTTTTGCCTCGCCTGGTTAATACGCAGATTCGCTTCAGCCTGCTGAACACGTGCCGTAAACTCTCTGTCTCTCAGTTTAACAAGAGGTTCTCCCTGTTCTACCTGATCGCCATCCTGTTTATACACATCTTCTATCGGAGCCGAAATTCTTGGATATATTACAACCTGTTTCTGAGCTTCTACAACGCCGCTAAGACGCTGTTGCAGGGGCAGTGAACCAAATCTAGCCTGTACCGCTTCAACTGACGGTATTACAATATTATCGCTGGACCCTTGCATTTCTTCTTCACCTGAGCAGGCACCTACTACAAATAATGTGGCAAAGAATGTTATTAATTTTAAATATTTCATAAGTCTGTGTTTTCAATAATTTGTTCGTAAGATTATGTGTTTTCTATCTCACGAATGGCTACCCCCTTAAAATTCTATCAACTGTTTTAACAATATTTCAGAGTAGCAGGCGCGGAATTAACGATTTTAGTTCCTCTACTGTTCTGATCCTTTTGTAAATAAATATAAATTCTATGGATTCCATTACTCAGATTACCCTCGGGGCCGCCATTGGTGAGGCCTGCCTTGGAAAAAAAATCGGGTATCGTGCTGCTGCATGGGGGGCCGTACTTGGAACTCTGCCAGATCTCGATATAATCATTAATCCTTTCGTTGATGCTGTTCAACAGCTCTATTATCACAGAAGCATTACCCACTCATTCACATTCGTTCTACTTGCTTCTCCCATAATTGGCTGGTTACTGCAGAAAATTCACAGTCCATTAGATGTTCCATGGAAGCAATGGTCACTTTTTACGTTTTGGATATTTCTGACGCACATTCTCATTGACCTGCCAACCACTTATGGCACTCAGATTTTGCAGCCCTTTACAAACCGCCCCTTTGCCACAGATGCGATGTTCATCATAGACCCGCTCTTTACTGCTCCATTGCTGATCGGCCTCCTGGTTTCTTTAATACTCCGGAGGAAACCAACGATCGGGAGAGCTTTTAACACTGCCGGACTAGCAGTTGCTGCCGTTTATTTGCTCTGGGGGCATGCCATTAAATCGCACGCTTACGGTGTTTTCCAGGAATCATTCCTGTATCAGTATGGATATTATGACGAGTTGAAAACCATCCCGAATGGACCAACTACTTTTTTGTGGACCGGCTACACCATAAAGCAAGACACCATTTACCAGGCATCTTACTCTATTTTTGATGAATCCAGTGACCTCTCCTTTACAGCTATACCGCGAAACAGTTCTTTAATTGAGCCATATCGTTCAGACAGGGCAACAACCGCACTTCTCTGGTTTTCACGCGGCTGGTACACGATTGAACGGCCCGCATCCGACTCTCTCTTTTTTTATGATTTACGGTTTGGGCGTAATGACTTTTGGCTATCTGATGGCGGTGAATATGTATGGGCGAACGAAATGATTATCAACGAAGACGGAGAAGCGGAATCCTTCAAAGAGTTTATTCCATCCTTTGATGCAAGGGGCCGCAATCTTGAACTCTTTTGGGATCGGATTTGGGGCAAATAATTTCTTATTTTTGTCGTTCTATGAATACTTCAAATTATCAGTTTAAAACAAAGATCAAGTAAGCGTATGAAACGCCCTCTTATCATCACCGGAATTATTGTCGCATTTCTCGGCATCTTTCTCTATAACGCCCTGAAGGAAGTAACCCCAGTGGAAATTGAAAATGCCCCCGATTGGCTCCCAATAGAAGAGGCGATGACAAAAGCTGAACAGGATGGCCGGTTGATTATAATTGACATCTACGAAGTTGGATGTCAGTTTTGCCGCGCAATGAATCGTGATGTCTATCCGGCACCGTCGACCCGGGCCGTGATCGATCGTGATTTTTATCCCGTAAAAATAAACGGGAATTCTGAAGAGATGATCACGTTTATGGGCGAAGAAATGACTCAGCAGACGTTTGCAAATAACCTTGGATTAACGGCTTTTCCGTTCACCGTCGTGATGGATCATAACGGCAATGTTATCAACAGTCGACGCGGCTACATGGGCGTTCAGGATCTAACCCAGTTTATGAGAAGTGCGCGTGAGCAAGTCGAGGAAGGACAGTCATAATCACCTAAAATCTGATTTTTCCACTAAAAAGCAGTAGCGAAACTCAACCTTCAGCATACGCCTTTACGTCAGCCATTTCCACCATTAAATCAAACAATGCCGTATTTCTGACAAATGTTGGAATCCGGTCACTTCCTGGCCCCCATGCAGTTAGTTCCACATAATCAGCGGTGTGATTAGTCCCGATAAAGTAAATCCCATTGTAATTGGCAAGCACGCCCGCCATAACTGCACCGGCCCCTTCTCTATTGTCGAACGGAGCGTCAAACGTTCCCTGAAATGCTTGTCTAATCATTTCAGCTTCGTCTATTGTGATTTGTGTGTGCGTGGCATACTCAATTAATTCTCTGATGTCTTTAACCATTTGTACATTTCCCGGAGCCGATTGCCGCTTACTGAACTCTTCGTAGATCCACTCAAAACTATGCCGGTAGTCATGTATAGTCTCCAGCATTTTAGGAGACTCACGATAACCATTGCCCATACCGCTCAGCCCAGGGTTCGCATTACCGTGATCCGTTGTTAAAATCACGAGCGTATCGTCTCTGTTTTCTGTAAAGTTAAGCACATCTGCTATCACATCATCAAAGGCGATCTGGTCGTAGATTAGGCCCGATGGATCATTACCATGTGCTGCATGATCGACTCGCGCGCCTTCAATCTGTAAAATAAAGCCGTTCTCTTTTCTGTCTAGTCGCTCAAGGGCTGATGTGGTCATCTCTGACAGCGTAGGCACCGTTTCCTGCAACTCGGGAAGGGTGTTGCGGTCTACCGTGAAGGGAATGTGCGAATCGCTGAATATACCCAGCAACTTGCTGTTGCGCCCGGCGCGTTTCAGTTCATTTCGTGTCTTTGCCACTGTATATCCTTTTTCTCTGAATTCAGAATACAGATCTTTGCCATATCTCCTTATAGCTGGATCAAAATGACGATTTCCGCCTCCCATCAGCACATCATATTCTCGCTCCGCATACTGCTGGGCTATTTCGTCTTCCATGCTCCGACTCGGCATGTTGATCCCAAAGCCTGCTGGAGTTGCGTGCGTTATTCTCGCTGTCGTCACCAATCCCGTTGCTTTACCCGCATCTTTAAAAATCTGGCAAATCGGCTTATACTGCTCGTATTTTGGCCCCCAATTAAGCCCGCCATTATTGATGCGATGCCCACAACCCCATGATGAAGCTGCTGCAGCAGAATCTGTCACAACTGAATCCAGGGAGGCCATGTCCATCAACCCGCGGTGGTACTCTCTGTCTGATTCATACAGTTTTATCCAGTTGGACTTATCACCATACTTTTGCTGTTTAACTAAATCAGCAAGGGCCATCGTGCCAGAGCTCATTCCATCAACAACAAGGAAAATCACATTCCTGGCATCGCCGGGTGCGCTTTTAAATTTCTTTGCCGGTGTGAGGTTTTTACCCAGAAAACCACTTCCGAGTGCGAGCGAGGAAAGTGCTCCTGTTTTGAGAAAGTCTCGGCGACTGAATGAATTATTAGACATGGTAGGGTGGCTTTAGGTTTTAAATTTTGGACTCTGCCTATATTCAGGAGCCCAATCGGGTATTGGGAAGATACAAATTAAGTGGCTGTTGCAAATTATATCTATGTTAACGGATCTGCAGTCATTTAGCTTATTGCTGTTCCCGCTTCGTTTTTAATCGGTCGAGGCGGGTTTGCTGGTCATCTTCTGCAGACCCTTCATCTCCAGTATAGAGCGCCCGTTCCCACGACCCATAATTTGGGTTGGGGAACACAAACCATTTGTAGCCCCATTTATCGCTGTGTTCTTCAACCAGCTGCTTTCGCTGATCAATGCTAATGCCTCGTGCAGGTACAAAATCATTAAGGTCATCACCAAAGAGCATCAACACTCGATGGTCGTCTGCCACAACCTGCCGGCGGGCTGTTTTCGCTGATGTCCATTCCGGCTGTCCGCCATTGCTCATTACTGCATTTTCGGCCACGGGAAATCCCTGCTCCCGAAGGTTCTGCTCGGTAGCAGACTGAACATCGGCCGATCTGTTTGTGATATAAAAAACAGCTATTCCCATCTCCTCAGCCATATTGGTAAGAGTTACTGCTCCTTTTATGGCCTCTGCTTCCATCTCGCGCACCCATGCATTCCATGTATCAGTTTGATAGCCTGCTTTATCAATGATACCGCGAGCTTCGTAGTAAGAGTTATCAAGCACCGTCTCATCTACATCAAGAATAATAGCCGCTGGTAAATTTCGGACCATCTCTCCCTGCTCAAGTGAAGCACTCCATGTAGAATCTTCAAGTGCAACCGGCAATAAGCGGGCAGAGGTATTATATGCCTGGGTGGTAAGTGCCTCATACTCCGCCGCGGTTTGAATCCAAAGGGTGGAATAGAGTGTATTATTAGATGTATCAGTTACAACTTCCGCCGTCTGGCAAGATGAGAATAGAAAAATCAGGCTCAAACCTGCTATAATTTGTTTCATAAATGTTACTTAATAAACTAGAATTGCTTTATTCAATGAGCTTTAAAATAGTGAATGAACAAGACAAGATATGAACCTTATTCCTTGAAATATATTGCTTCCTAAATTGTATGTTCAGCGACACAAAATCTGTGTTTGTCCTGTCTAACAGCAGATACTTTTTTTATATTGAATGATATTCAAGTATCAATCTAAAACCTAAATTGGGGACTTATGAATCATCAAACCGGAGGCTATAGAGAAGGAATGCTTTCCTTTTTTAAAAAGAGCCTGTTTATCCTGGCACTGCTTTTAACTACCAATTCAACCTTGTTGGCGCAGGGAATCACACCAGAACATGTAGCACAAATTGAAACCGTGACCAGCTCTATAGTTTCTGATGACGGAAGTATGGTGGCTTATACGCTGAGCGTACCTGCTGATCCATACCAGGAGAATGTGGGAGCCAGTACAGAACTCCATGTCCTGGATGTTGAGACAGGTGAGTCGAAACCTTACTACACATCTGGAAGCATCGGAGGCATTAATTTTCGCCCGGGCCATACCAGCATTACGTTTTTAACACAGCGTGAGGGTGACGATAACCGCGCACTTTATGAACTGCCGCTGGATGGTGGAGAGGCCGTCAAAATTTTTGAATTCGAACGAAGTATTTCAGCTTACGATTGGCACAACGATGGAAATCATATTGTATTTTCATCCACACTTTCTGCAGAGACATCAGACTCCCCGCTGCCATACAAGGCAGATGTGTACGAGGAAAATCGTCAACAGAGACCTGCATACATCACGAATGTCTCACACGATCATATGGATCATGAGCCTCATGAAATACAGGTTGATGGCACGGTATATATGATGAGCTGGAGCCCTGACGGTTCGCATATTGCCGTTTCCGCTGCCCCTACGCCAAATGTCGACGATTTTTATATGGCCCAGAGTGTGTATGTAGTAGACTATGAAACGCGCGAGGTCTCTGCTGATATTGGCAATAATGGAAAAATCGGGCAGATCGAATGGAGTCCCAACGGCGAGCGACTCGCACTGCGAGCCGGAGCAGATATCAACGATCCTATTGACGGACGCATTTTGATTGTATCTGCAGAAGGCGGCACTCCCGAGATTATCGATGAGGACTTTGAAGGTAAATATGAGCAAATCTCATGGACGGGAAACAACCGGCTCCATTTCCTGGCCAGTGAGAGCACGTCAACCGTTATTGGCTCCATCAGCCCAAACGGCCGTAATAAGCAGACGATTTTCCGAGCTGATGCCCATGCCATTGGTTCTTTCTCCCGATCAGATAGCGGATTGATTTCTTTTGTTGCCAGCAGTCCGCAGCATCCAAACGAGCTTTTCGTAATTGAAAGCGGAAACAATCAGCCCGAGAGAATGACCAATCATAATGAATGGCTATCTGATGTAGATTTGGGTGAACAGGAAGTGATTACCTACACCGCCCGCGACGGCGAATTTGATATTGATGGCATCATGATCTACCCGATAGGTTATTCTGAAGGCGACCAAATTCCGGTTGTTACAGTCGTTCATGGTGGGCCAGAAGCACATCATAGCAATGGGTGGCTTACATCCTATTCTTCACCCGGACAAATGGCAGCTGCAAAGGGCTACGGTGTGTTCTATCCCAACTACCGCGGCAGTACCGGGCGCGGTATCGAGTTTGCCTACAGCAGTCAGGGTGATCTTGCAGGCGCAGAATTTGATGATATCGTTGATGGCGTGGACTACCTGATTGATGAAGGCGTAGCTGATGGTGACCGCATCGGCGTAACCGGCGGATCTTACGGCGGCTATGCATCCGGCTGGATGAGCACCTATTACTCCGACCGCTTTGCAGCATCCGTGATGTTTGTTGGAATCAGCAATAATATCAGTAAATGGGGAACCAGCGATATTCCCGACGAACTCTACCTGGTTCACGCCCGGTCACGAATGTGGGAATCAGATGAGGCATGGATGGACTACCTGAAACGAAGCCCGATCTACTGGGTTGACCGTGCAGAAACTCCGATTTTAATTATGCATGGCGCTGAAGATACACGCGTTCACCCGGCACAGTCACTCGAGCTCTTTCGCCATATCAAAGTTCGAAAACCTGATGTTCCCGTACGCCTGGTATACTATCCTGGTGAAGGACATGGCAACACCCGTGCCTCCTCCAGGTTTGACTATTCGCACCGAATGCTTCGCTGGTTCGATACCTACCTGATGACAGGTAACGCATCAGCTGAAAAACCGGAATGGGATGCACCCATTCCCGAAATGGACTAGTGTAATGTCAATGGTGAGATGCCGCTAGCGAGTCATCGGATGAGTCATCCATGAATGATGTATTGATCCGATACGACTCGATTTTTCGAAAAACTCATCCGATGACTACACGACATTTCATCGATAACATTACACTAGAATATCTTTCCCATTTGTTTTATCTGACAAAGCCTCCGTACAAAGTGCGGGGGCTTTTTCTTTATGTAGAGTTTAATAGAAACTTTCTTTCAGAGTAAACTACATTTCAAATGAAACAGATCGATACAAATGAAGTTACAGTACCATGAAAACTTCAGTTTCTCAAGATCATGCCAACATAAAACCCCGCTATTCAACCGTTCGATTCTATTTCAAGCTGTTAGGCTGCGTTCTGATCTCATTATTTGCTGTACTTCTTACCTCTGTGATTTTGTTGCGCTGGATCAATCCTCCAACCACCAGCTTTATGCTTCAACAGAATTGGGAAGAGCTTCAGGTCGAAAGATATAGCCTCAAAGATCATTGGGTTGATTACGAATTACTCCCAAAGCATTCGGCCTGGGCAGTTGTGGCTTCAGAGGATCAGCTGTTTTGGCAACACCGGGGATTTGATTTTGAATCTATTCAGGAAGCCTGGGAAGAGCGTCAGAAAGGTGTCAGAAGCCGCGGGGCGAGTAGCATCACACAGCAAGTTGCTAAAAATATTTATCTCTGGCCGGCTGAATCATTTTTCCGAAAGGGTGTTGAAGCAGGAATCACTCTTCTGATTGAACTGTTCTGGTCAAAAGATAGAATCATAGAGGTCTATCTGAACATTGCTGAATTTGGCCCGGGTGTATTTGGAATAGGGATGGCATCAGAACAATTTTTTGATCGGAATGCTGCGCAACTTGAGCCGGACATGACTGCGCGCCTGGCGGCCGTTCTTCCAAATCCAAAACGGATGCGGGTCAACCCGCCTTCTCCTTATGCAAAGGAAAGGAGCCGATGGATTTTAAAACAAATGACTCAATTGAGCGGAACACAATTTGTAAGACCTCAATCTGTCAACCCGATTGCTACAAAACCAATAGATTCTCGCACCAGATCAGACTCCCTGATCACAAGGCAAATAATCAATTCAGTATCATTAAACCCCAATTCCCTTTCACCTAACAGGTTTGGTATTATTAAAGTGAAAATTGATTCGACTATAGCTGACAGCCTGACTGACTCTACCCTCTCTTTTTAATTCTTTTAAGTTGCTTTCCAATTAAAGAATTCTATCGTTTTAGACGATAATAAATCATCGTAAACTACTCACGATCTACTACTTATGGAATCTCTGTGAGGGTGAGGGGTTCAATGACTACTTTTAATTGGTATGGCCAAAAATTCATCAAATCAATCATCTTTCTCTGAATCATTCCATTGGCTTTGGGACGTTGCAGACGATCGCTTCAGGCTTTCCAATCCATTTACTTCCCATTTCAAATCTCTGCAAAATAGCAACACGGTTTCAGTAGATGAATGGTGCAACCTGTTTTGCAGTGATGATCAAAAGATTATCAGGGAATCTCTCCAACGATTCAGAACCGGCCCAGGAGACGGTTCACTTGTCTTTTCCGGCTCAATGAATAAAGGTCCGGGTAAATCTTACCAGGCACGGTGTCGCGGACAAGCTGTGAATTTTAAAAACGGTAAACCCAACCTTGTGGCGGGACAACTAAAGATATTAGAAAGCAGCCATAACAATGAGTCGGATGCTCTTGATAAATCCTACCTGCTCGATCTGATTATGGATCAGTTCCCATATAGCATCTTCTTCAAAGATCTTGATAGCCGCTTTATTAAAATAAGCAGGGAATGCGCCAGAAAATTTAAGATTGATAATCCTGATGAGGCTATAGGAAAAACTGATTTTGACTTTTTTGAGGAAACCCACGCTAAAAAAGCATTTGAAGATGAGAAACGAATCATCGAAACAGGTAAACAGATGGTCGGAAAACTCGAAAAAGAAATTATCTCCGGTAAAAAAACTCCCGTTCGCTGGGCATCTACAACAAAATTGCCTCTTTATGATTCACAGAACAAATTAATTGGGACGTTTGGCATTACTCAGGATATAACTGAAATGAAGCGGGCGGAAGCAAAGCTAAAAGTCAGCGAAAGTAAATACCGATCGATATTTGAAAATATTCAGGATGTCTACTATCGCACGAATCGACAAGGCATTCTCACAGATATCAGCCCTTCTGTAAAAACTTACTCCGGGCTTTCACGAGAAGATGTTATCGGAAAGCCTGTATCAAACTTTTATTACCACATGCGTGACCGTGAACGTCTGATAGAAAGATTAAAGAACGAAGAAGTTGTAACAGATTTTGAGGCCCGGATTGCTAATACGCGGGATGAGGTTCTTTACTCCTCAATAAGTGCCAAGATAGTTCGTAATGAAAGCGGAGCCATTATCGCTGTGGAAGGCATCATGCGCGATATTACACATCGAAAAGTGTCCGAAATAAAGCTGAAGGAGACATATAATTTCTTCGACCAGATTCTTAATAATACAAATGAAGGAATCTACGTGATTAACTCTGAATTTGAGTACATCTATTGGAACTCAATGATGGAGAAGATAAGCGGAATGTCTCATGATGAGGTTTTAGGCAAGAAACCGTTTGATCTTTTCAGGCACGTTAAACAGGAAAAAATAACCGATAAGCTTAAAAAAGCGATGTCGGGCCAAACCGTAAAGTCTGCTGATTACTACTACGAAGTTCAATCAACAGGAAAAAAAGGATGGGCCCATGCCTATTATACACCGCTGCGCAATAAAGACGGAGAGGTAGATAATGTACTTGTAGCTATATCTGACATATCGGAACGTAAAAAGGCGGAAGAGAAGCTAAGAAAAAGCGATGACACACTAACCAAGCTATCTCAGCAGGTTCCCGGAACTATTTACCAGTTCCAGCAATATCCTGATGGTTCTTCACGGTTCCCTTTTGCGAGTGAAGCATTTAAGTATATCTACGAGCTGGATCCCAAAGAAGTTCTGTACGATTCAAAAAAGGCAGTACACCGCATTCATCCTGATGACATTCAAGAAGTCGTAGACACTATTAATGAATCTTTCGCAACACTAAAGCCATGGGAACTCGATTATCGGGTGCAGCTGCCTAAACGAGGGCTTCGCTGGCTGAGGGGCCGGGCCAGACCCGAAAAACAACCGGATGACAGCGTTATCTGGCACGGTTATATTTCGGATATTACTGAAAAGAAACAGCGTGAAAACGAACTGAATGAAACTCTGAACATCGTTAGTGAGCAAAATTCCCGCCTTCTTAATTTCGCGCATATTGTATCACATAACCTCAGAAATCACGCCGGAAATATTTCAGCACTTCTTTCGCTTATTGACTCTGAAACCTCTGAAAATGAAAAGGTTCAGCTGTTTGAGTATCTAAACATGGCTTCAGCACGCTTGAATGAAGCGATTAAAGATCTCAATGAGATTATTGACCAGCAGTCAGGAACCATGAAAAATATCAGTGAAGTAAATATCAGGGAGTTTTTAAAGAAAATAAGAGAAATACTATCAACGGATATCATCGTTCACAATGTAATATTTGATGTCAAGATTGGTGACGACAGCGTCATTGAATATAATCCTGCCTATCTCGAAAGTATTCTTTTGAACCTGATTTCAAACGCCATCAAGTATCGCCATCCGGATCGGGACCCTGTCATATCCATACTCTTTGAAAACAAGAATACGGGCCCAATATTAACCGTTAGAGATAATGGTCAGGGACTTAATCTTGAGGAACACCGGGAGAGTCTTTTTGGAATGTATAACACGTTTCACGCAAACGAAGACTCAAAAGGCATCGGGCTCTATATTACAAAAAATCAGGTGGAGAGTATGGGTGGCTCGATTGAAGTTGAAAGTGAGGTTGGTAAAGGAACAACCTTCAGAATTGCACTGAGTTGCGACCTGTCCCGTGTTATGCAGGTAGTAAGCTAGTTCAAGTTCAAATCAAAGCTGAAATCTTTTTTATTCTACAGTAATAGTTACTTCATCAGAAATAGCTCCATTATCTGTTGCATAAACCTGATGTGAATTTGTATTAAGAGTCACCCGTATGGTATGCTCTCCAACAGGAAGTGCTCCAATGTGGGTGTAATCTGCATAAAGTCTCTTCGTTTTTCTATCGTTAATGTATAGATGTGCGTGCCCCTCTCCCATCATGTGAGACAGACCTACTGATTCGGGTGCAAACGAAAAGTTTTCAGTCACCAAATGAATATTCCAGCCCGTCAATCTATCTTTGGTTACGTTTAGTTCTAAAGTGGGCACAAGCTCCTCTCCCGATACATTCAGAAGCATCTGCTCCTCAGCTGCAGTTCCGCTTCTGGTTTCATACTGATACTGCGCTCCCTGGCTGTAAGCAACGAGTAGAGCTGCGAGCAGTACAGCAAAGTTAACAGCACCGAATGCGGTTCTCAGGCTAAGCTTGTCATGAAATTTGATGGGTGCTTTGTAAAGTTTTCCGGGTCCTTCAAGCAGAAAAACGATCAATGCACCGTGGGCAAGCGTGTGACCAATTATCTCAACTTTGCCAAACACCAGTGTAGTTGAGAAAAATACAAGCGTAATTACCAGCGCAAGAGGCCGCTGCAATAAGCAAATGATTAAAAGATAGCCGAGCGCAAATTCGACAAAAGCCGCACTCATTAAAAAGAAATCGACATCGAGACCGAGTGTCAGTTCGGGATTCTGTTCAAGTATATAGAGCGCCCATTGCGGGTAAATGATTTTTTCTATAGCCAGCCAGCAGAGCGAAAATCCAACCGTTGCATAGAGCGCCGGAAGCCTGCTTTCCCGTATGATGGCGTTATCTGACTGGCTCACCATCAGAAAATAACCGGCGCCTGCAAATAACAGGTGATCGAGCATATGAAAAGTCCCGTACTGAAATACCGCGAATATATAGAGCACCAGTAAACCGAGTCCTGAATATTTTACCAGCCGATCAAACAGAAGCATGAAGGCCAGAATAAACTGAGCCCAGCCAACCCATGGAGCCGTCACCTGAAGTTCAGGCACAAGAACAGCATCGCCCTGCCATGAAAGAAGCAACGTTGCTCCGGTGACAATTCTCATAATCAACAGGCTATTCCCTTTTCGATCCTGAAGCCAGGTATCAATGGATTGGTAGAGCGGCCACTCTTTAATTTTTTCGTCAAGAATCACCATAGATCCGATCACAATAATACTCAGTACAGTAAGGATATAGAAGAGCGGTCCTACAGCTTCTGAAAGCGATAATGGTCGATCGTTAAAGCTAAAATCAGCAAACCATTTAACGTGACCAAAAGCCGTGGCTGTCAGGCTAATAATCAATAGGAATAGGATGATGGAGATTTTTCTGGTGTCGAATGCTTTCATGACTGCCGGGGGTTAATTCGGGGCTGATCAGACTAACATTTCGGTATCGGATGGCATTCAATAAATTATCCGGCAGATGAAAATTTACAGCAATACCCAGACGAGAATTTGAATGGTTATTAAGCCGGTTAACCCCATAATAAGCGTGGCAACAGAAAAATGATCATCTTAAATCACGTTAAATTAGTTACCCAGACTTTGCTGCGTCAGGTTTAGTTAATTAAATCAATATTCGGATTTTAGGTTACTGACACAGCTGAATCTGTATCACCTAAATAGTTGAATGTAATTAATTTAAAGCAATTGACCCCGCATGATTTATCTCGTTTAGCAGACTACTTTTTCAACTTTTATAATGTAACAGCCTATCAGTGTCTATTTTTTTAAGTACCACACCTAAGCCTGCCGATTTAGTTGAAATGGTTATGAATACGGGTTGATTCAAAGATTTAAAAAAGAGGCTGATATTATCATACAAACCGTCATCCCGTACTCCATGCCGGAAATGAGCCAGGTAGACGTTAATAAAGCAAACTATCGTAATGAGCGCCTTTTCTTGACAATTTATTTTCTCAAAAACACAGATCAACACTTTAAATACAGAATTCAGATTTTGAGTTTCTCGAGAGAACAACCATTGTCATATCATCAAAGGGCTGTGTATTTTCATTGTGTTCTATGCTCGCGTCAAAAACGTTTTCCATAAGCTGTTCACCTGTATTACTATTTTGCTCAAGCAACAGCTTTTCTAGTCTCTCCTCACCAAACATCTCACCATTTTTATTCGTGCTGTCTTTTATTCCATCGGAAAATATAACCAGCTTGTCACCGGGCTGTATTTCAATCGTCTCTTCCGGATACTCTTGATTTTCCATAACACCCAAAGGGATACCGCCAGTCGCAAGCCGGATATAACTATCGTCAGAATGAAGTAAAAATGGATATTCGTGACCGCAGCTTGAATAGTAGAAAGTATTAGATTCGGCGTCCAGAATCCCCAGAAAAAAGGTAATAAATTTTTCCATCTCCGTATTCTTAAAAAACTGCCGGTTAACATTTTTCAATAATTGTCCGGGAGATGAGTAGTGGATGATCTGTCCATGCAGCAATGCCTGCACATTAGACATCAGCAAAGAAGCAGGCATGCCTTTACCGCTTACATCTCCCAGGCATATCACCCATTTATTATCTTCCAGCGGAAAAAAATCGTAGTAATCACCTCCCACAGATCGGGCAGTTATATTTTTTCCGCACAGTCCGTAGCCCTCAATATTAGGGGTTTCTTTAGGCAACAGTCGTTTTTGTATTTTTGCGGCAAGTTCTAATTCATGTTTCACTTTTTCTAATGCCTGCTCCTTTTCTTGAAGGCGAGCATTCTCAACCACCTGTGCCGATTGTGTGGCAATGATAGAAAGCAGCCGTTTGTCCTGATCTGTAAATTCCTCCCCCCTTTTTTTGTTATATAAGGTAAGAATACCGATAAGCTCTGACCTGACCATCATCGGCACCGATAACACTGAATTAAAAGACTCTTCTAAGTGTACATTACGAAAGCGATCATCTTGGGCAGGATTATTAATTACAAGTGGTTTCTCATTAATTTGCATCCATCCCAATAGGTTTTGATCTAAATGTACTGCTGATTGCCCCTTTGAACTCACCATGCTCCTTACCAGTGTTTGAGCACTATCCACTTCATCTGCATCGACCAGCGTGACATCTCCCTGCTCCGCCCCTACAGAATGTATTGAACGACTGATAATGGTTCTCATAATTTTTTCACTGTCTGCACTGCTCCCAATATCAAGCGCAAGTTCATTTAGGATGGAAAGTTCATCAATCGCTTTCTTGAGCTTTCTGTTTTTTTCATCAAGCTCCTGAACTCTTTTTCTTAGCTCCTCGACATTATCATTATTTGATATATTTGTTGTCATTGCCCTCTTTTTATATAAAGATAGAATGATTTATACCAAAAATATTTGTCCCACAATCAGACTTAGTGTTTAAAAGTATTAATTAAAAAGACCCTTCCAAAACGTGCAGATGTTGGAATGATTCAGGGCCGAAGCCGTTTTGGCTTTACGGATAAAGCACTGCCGCACTTCTTCGTTGGGGATCAGAGATTCGGGCAGAAACTTTAGGTCGCGGGCTTCATATACAACACTCTATACCTCCCTAGCCCAACTTCTCAATGATTTGATAATGTAATATGAAGCTGCCCTCTTTCATATTAATACCAGCTATAGTTAAGTTGCTTGCTAATTATCTTTTGGAATGCTTCCATCGGAATTTAAGCCCCAGGCACTATTTGCCTTATGTATTAACTCCTCATACCTTGGATCGTTATTGAGAGGCTCCAAGTCGTACATTATTCCATATCTAAATTCGACACTGGGACCCAATCGCCCCCACCCTTTCTCACTCATTCGCTGGTAGGCTTCGAGTGCAAGGTCTGTTTTTCCCAGAGCAGCATAAGCTTGGCCCAATTTTGCAGGGTCTTCCACCTCTTCTAGAAGCTGGGCAAGATGCTTCTGAGACTGATCCGTATCGCCGGCTTTTGAATTTATACTAACGAGATAGGCCCGGAACCAACCTTTCCAATCCTTTGAAACGCCAGGATCCAAAATCTGTTCTTCAGCAAGACGTCTGGCCTCATCCAATTGTCCCAATCCGAAGAGCGCCCTGACCTCCCCTCCAATAGCACTTGTTTCTTCCAGCTCGAGACGCTGTTGTTTTCGGGCTTCATCAAGACTTTTCTTGGCCTGTCCCGACGCCAGATAAGCATCATATAGACCGTGGCGAGCCCTGGCATGTTGAGGATTTAGCTCCACGGCTAGTTCGAGGTGATCGAGCGCGTCATTAACCTGTCCGGTTAATAAATGAAAAACCCCAAGCAAGTGGTGAGCCTCCCAGTAACTTGGCTTAAGCTCAAGAGCACTCCTTAGCTGCCGTACTGCCGCTGGGCCGTCCATCTCTAAAAGATGGACGTAACCCATCGCTGCGTGGGCCTCAGCCAGGTCTGGATCAAGCTCCAACGCCCGGCGGGCCGCCTCTTTTTGGTTGACGTTTGGGAGACCAATGGAGTCCGGCAGTTCACCCGTTCGTGCGTCTGCCAGCCCGGCCCAAGCCAAAGCAAAGCTTGAATCCTGCTCGATGGCTTCCCAGAAAAGCTTTATGGCCCTTACTGAATGCTGATCCTGTATAAACCGTCTTTGAGCTAGCTCTCGCCGACCTTGAATGTAAAGTCGGTATGCCTCCAAATTTTCAGTAGGAGCATCTCTCACCCGGTTTTGTTCCCCTTTTGTGAGTCTCGTCTGCAAAGCCTCAGCAATTTCGCTGGTAATATCTTCCTGGATTGAGAAGAGGTTCTCGGCCGTAAGCTCCCGCCGATAACTATCAGCCCAGACGTTGGCATCGGTTAGAGGATCAATCAATTGCGCGTTGACCTGTATTTGATCTCCTCCCTGCTGAACCCCCCCCACCATTATCCAGCGCACACCAAGACTGTCGGCAATGACCGAAAGTGCAAGATCCGTATTCCGATAGTGTGCCACAGACGTACGGGAGGTGACCCGCAGATCGCCAATGTTCGACAGCCGCGTTAAAAGATCATCGTGTATTCCTCTAGTAATGGACGTGACTTCATCGGTTCCACTCAAATTGTTAAAAGGCAGCACGGCAATGGACCGATCCGTAATATTTGTTTTACCATCGGTGGCCAATGATTCATCATTGTCTTCAATAGACTTGTTCCCAACAACCCACCAGCCTGCAACTAGAATGAGTGCCAGAACTGCTATTACACCGACGAAGAGTCCGGTCCTTCCAATTGACTTATTCCCAAAAACAAAAGTTGGTAATTTGATACTGATGGTCTTTGAGCCATAATTAGTTTCTTGATTCGTTGAAGTGGCCGCTGCCACTGTTTCTTGGGCATCGTGCAAGTTTCTATCTGATGACTCCTTAATATCCTCAATCAGGTTTCTGGCGGCTGCCGCACTTTCAATTCGTTCATCCGGGTCTTTAGCCAGGATACGATCAAAAAAATCAAGCAATTTCTGCGGTGCTTCTGGCAGTTCATCGCGGATGGAGGCAGGCTCTTCATTGACAATCGCGTAGGTCATGGCTGCCCGGTGCTCGCCCCGGAATGGTCTGGCGCCTGTCAGCATCTCAAAGAATACAATTCCAAGGGAAAACAGGTCTGAACGGGGCCCCAGATCTTCACCGCGGATCTGCTCAGGGGAGCTGTAGGGAAGGGTGCCCACCGTATCGCCCGTCTTGGTGATCGTCCGGCCATGCTTAAGTTTGGCCAACCCGAAGTCCGTTACTTTAATGCGCCCTTTACTGTTCAGCATGATGTTTTCGGGCTTGATGTCCCGGTGTGTAATCTCGGCCTCGTGGGCCTCGGCAAGGGCACTTGCGATCTGGCGGGCATAGTCCAACGCTTTGCTAAATGTTAAACTACCCGCGTCTATTTTCGATCGAAGGGTCTCTCCTTCAATAAATTCCATCGTGATGAACTGCCGGCCCTCATGCTCATCGACAGAGTAAATCGTACAAATGTTGGGATGGTTCAGGGCAGCCGCCGATTGAGCTTCCCTGATAAAGCGCTGGAGGTCTTCTTCGGTGGGGGTCAGCGACTCGGGTAGAAACTTTAGGGCAACCTCCCGGTCAAGTGTGGTGTCTCGAGCCTTGTACACAACACCCATACCTCCCTCACCGAGCTTTTCAAGTATCTCATAATGCTGAAGCGTTTGACCAACCATATGTGTAAATGGTTATCTTCAAGAGAACTTTGCAATATCAGTCGTCTACCCAATCTATTTCTTATCTGACAGTTGAAATCATCGATTGCAGGCATGCTGTGCTGTTCCAACCCTCAATAGTTAATTTAATGTCAAAAAAATCCATGCCTCTCTAAAACCTCTTTCTTTTTAATTAGTATAGCTACTGCATCAGGCATAACACAGGTTATTACAAATTCAATCCGTCACTAACACTCAGCAGTGCAACCACTTGCAAAGATCAGAGCTCTCTTACCCAGATATTTCTGAAGCTCACCGGGTTACTATGATCCTGAAGGCTCAGCGGAAGTTTCTCCGGGTGCTCCACATAATCGGATAAGCCGATATATACTGTCGGGCCCTCCAATTCCTGCTTGTGATGAATTATCACACCATTATGTAGAACTGTTACGTACGCCGGCTTGATGAGTTCACCATCTTCACCAAAGTGTGGTCGTTCAAAAAAGATATCGTAGGTCTGCCATTCACCCGGTTCTCTGCTGGCATTCACCATCGGGGCCTGCTGTTTATAAATGGCGCCTGCCTGACCATTACTGTAGGTTCTGTTTTGCCAGGAGTCAAGCACCTGAATTTCGTAGAGCCCCATCAAAAAGACACCGCTGTTGCCCCGTCCCTGTCCCTCACCTTCGATTTCTTCCGGCGATCTCCATTCCAGGTGAAGCTGCATATCGCCAAATCTTTGTTTTGTCATGATGTTGCCGGTGCCGGGAGCGACGGTCATAACGCCGTTTTCAACAGTCCATTCTGCCACACCATTATCTTCATCAAGTCGCGCCAGGTAATCAGGCACAGCTGGTATATCGCTAAAGTAGCCAGGTGCACTTATCCACTCTGAGAGATCGGTTCCATCAAACAGAACAATGGCATCCGATGGAGGTTCTGCGTAATTCTCAGAGTAAACCGAGTCTTCAACAGGCGTCCAGTCGTTGGTCAGATTGGGATCCCATTCAGTCCCATCCTGTCCCTGTGCACAGGCCGAACTAAATGTACTTAGAAGAATTGCGGATAATATTGCGATACAATTAGTGGGTCGAATCATAAGTGTGACGTTTTATGAAGTTTAGGTAATTATGTGCCAAATCAAATCCTGTTAATACGTCATCAGCACAATTAACTCGTCTTTTTCTGTTATCGTTATATGATCGTTTTTCGGTGGATTTAATATAAGTTTATTTTTCAACTCCGTATTTTTTTTGTTTTTGCAGATGCCAAGAGCCGTTTCGCCATATTTAGAGGCAAGGTGTGCAATTTCCAGGAAGGTATAATTTCCGGGCCCGATACCGTATTGTGCCGGATTTCTGAATTCTATTTCTGCTCCCCCTACTGTAAATAGTTCGGTGTAGATGCTCTGTAATTCTCTGCGCAAGGCCACCTGGGCAAGCAGGTGACTTAGGATAATCGGGCTGACAATCATTTCAGTTCCAGCGCCTCCCACCAGCGTGCTGTTATCAGGATTCGCCAATTCAATTAAAATTTGTGGTCGAGTATCGCTTCCCTGCAGGATTTCATCGAGCAATACTTTCCCTACTATCGTCCTGGCATCTGCTTCCTGTGTATCTTCAAGGTTGGAACTACTCAAAAGTATAATGTGGTCGTACGATCCCGGATCAATTTCACGAAGCTGAGCTTCCACCATATAATCAGCTTCAGTATATATTTTTTCCACATTTGAGGTATACCCACCGTAGTGGTTTACTTCCTTCTTTCGATCTTTAGCGGGCAAAACCGATACCATTGTCGCTTCTATTTTGCGGTCTTCATAACTCCCAAATTCACTAATCAGAGCGGGTAAGCGGTTATTCCATCCCAAAATAAGCAGTCGCTTTTTTATTACTTCCTGGGGTTCAGCCTCTACTTTTTCCCTAACGGGTTGAACAGTTTTTGAAACATTACCGTGTTTATTTGTTTCGCCGGTCATATCAGTACCAGAGTAATCTTTTGTCAACAACACCAGGCTATCCGATTCTTTAAAAATACTCTCATCCGGAATATTCAACATCGGAACAAAGTTTGAATTGATATCCCTGATCACGCCCATAACAACTGCATTAGGCAACTTGCTTTTGATTTCTCCAAGCGTTTTTTCAGCCATCTCGGGATATTCCCGGACAAACAAATCTGACGCGTTCCCCCGGGAAAGCAACCCTTCATAAACATCAGAAAGCCCGATATGTCGAACGTTTTGAGCAATCAGACGACTAATAATGGAATCTCCTGATATGATTTCCAGTGGCCCCGGATAAGCACGACGGGCAACAGTCAGTTTCTTCTCATCCTGTATTTCAGCAACAACATAAGGCAGCTGCGACTTATCTTTAATCTTAGGATTGTTACTCAGAGACAAAAGAGTCTTGATGGTTTCCACATCCGCAGATACGAGATCCTGAAATTTACTATTGTGGCTTGGAATAATAATTGCCGATGCGTTGTAGCAATCTACCCTGAGCAGATGCTCCATTTGCAATGGATCACCTGTCCTGAAAATAATTTCATCGGCCCGCTTACCAATCAGCCGGTCCGCTTTCAAATTTCTTGTTAACTGAGCTGAGGAGTTTTCCGCTAGAATGACGAGCCTAAGCTTGCGGGCTCCAAACCGGGCGAGGAATCTTTTAATTCTCCCAACCGATTCAAAAAATTCTACAACTATCGGATGAGTTCGGTTGGTCCAGCCCAGAATAACGATATGATTTTTCACGGCCACCGGAGTCAGGCCCTGTTCCAGTTCTTCCATCTTGCTTTTCAGCCACTGGGTCATAATAGCTACCAAAGCTCCCAGAAAAACAACAGATCCACTTACTGTGAGAAATGTAGATACTATTCGCCGAAATGTGCCTTCGTCGTCTCCCAAATACCCGGTATCTGTCAGCCGAAGAAATGCCCACCATACCGACTCTCCAAATCCCCAGCCAGGCCCTCCGATGAAAAAGGCAAATATTCCACCAAAAAGCGAAATGATACCGATAAGAGCCACAACGGCTAACAGCTGGTACTTTGCCCCTTTCACAAATTGCCGTTCAATTAGAAACCGGAAAGGGTTGGTCAAACGAAATTTATTATTCTTCATTCATTGTGGCCGGGTTGCAATATTTTTTAAATGATGCTGATAGAATCGTTACATCGAAACGTATGTGTTAAATCAAATAATAGCTATTATTTTAATTCAACAAATCAGGCTTTCGAGCCGCCAACAAAATAATCGAACCGCTTTTAGCAAATTTAGCAAAACTTCGCCACCTGACTAGTGTCATGTCAATTCTCATTTGTCGCATAAAGACCTGACAGCATTCCCGGTGCTTTGCCGGGTTTCTGTCAGCGTCAAAAACCAACGCTGTCAGATCCGGTAGGTGCTGACAGGTTGCTTACGACATTACACACTTGACTTGACACTAGTTTTTTGTCAGAACCGCCCTGAATCTTGGTTCATTATTTCGTTCAAGAGCGTAGACAAACCGGTCATTATTAATTTCCATCATCCAGACGTTTGTTGCTGCTTCCGGGATCATTTGTGCCGTGGAGTCATCTGCTGCAAAATATTGCTGAGTTGATGTTCCTTCATCTGTTGCATAGCCGCCATAACCAGTCGTATCGCTTGGTGTACCCTCTGAATTGATATGATCGTGGCGTAACCGTAAACCTTCATCGGTTCGTTTTATGACCCATGTTCGTGATTGGTCACCATCGGCTGCGAGCGCTATTTGAATCTCTTCTTCCGTGCAGGTTTGAATGGTTGCCACCAGGTTTTCACCTACAAGTTCTTGAGAGTCATCTTCTGGAAATGTTGCCTCACCCGAAAATGTTTCTCCACAGAGTTCAAACATGTTTGCAAAAAATTCTTCCTGGGTCGTTTCAGAATCAATTTCTGGTGTGATGTCGGTTTCTTGTCCGGTACATGATAGTATTAAAAACATACCTGCAAATAAGATAATGGTGTATAATTTATCCATCTCGACTGGGTTTTAAGTCAACGTTTTAATGAAATTTGTACTCACTAAATAAATCAAAATCGTGTATTTTACACTCTTATAATATTTTTTAGAATAAAATCATTTGATGAGCAAGGAAATCGAATCTTACAAGCTTGGAAAAGTCCAGGTTATTATTTCAGAAAAAGATGACCACCCCAACAAGCTGCACGTCGATTGCAACGATGGCACGTATCACTCAGAGTTTACAATAAGGCGATATGAATATGAAAACTACAAACGTCACATGAACCAGAAAATCACGCTCGCCTACAACAAACAGCACGATAAAGAAAGTAGTGACTCCTGACTAATCATCCTCAGGCTTCTCTTCACCTGCTCAAAATGTTTGAGCAATAGACTTTTGGGTATCCACCCTTACCTTCGAAGCCGACACAAATTATACCATTGCAAGCTCTTAAAAAATTTGAGCGGTCATATTAAAAGATCTTTCTAAATTATTATATTTTTGATCCAGGCATTGAGCCTTAAATACGACCTTTGCCATCCAAACAGTTTACTTTTTCATTCATTGTATGAAATACTCGTTCTATGTTCTTCTGCTGATATTCTTTCTCTCAGGCACATCCGCAGTTTTCGGACAATCTGAAAAAAGAGAAGTGGAGCAGTCTATCGACATATCTGAAATGCCCGCTATTGCCCTGGAAACGCTTAACGAGTTTTGGCCAAATATGGATAATATTCGCTATATCTATGAAACCGATGGTGATTCTGAAAACTTCGAAGCAAAGCTGGAGTGGATGGGAAAACAATACAGCATTGAGTTTACGGATAAAGGATATGTGATTGATGTAGAGCAGTTGGTAGATATTTCGGAAATATCAACTGAAACCACTGACGCCATCAGAAGCTACCTGGAACAACAGTTTAAGAGTGTCAGAATTACAAGGCTTCAGCGGCAGTTCATTGCAGATGATGAGGATGAGACTGATGATATTGACTTCATCGACGACATTCTTGAAGAGGATAGTGAAGATTATGAAATACGTTACGAGATGGAGGTTGAGGGAAAAAGCAACTCGGTAATAGGAGCGTTTGAACTTCTTTTTGATGAAAGTGGCAAGATTATACAACGTCGCAGAATTATCAGACGATCATTGGATAATATTTGGTGACTCGAAACCTCGCTCCACTTATGAAGAACTTCATCTTTTTTGCGTTCATCCTGTTATGCCCGCTTTCAGTAACAGCCCAATCGAATCTGGACTGGATCTGGAACCCTGAAATTTCCTATTCCAAAAAGGCCTCTGACCGCACGACCCTGATTGCTAAATTGTCGGTTTTCAATTCTCTTGATAACGCATCGAATCGTCGATTTGTCCAGTTTATCGAGCCACAATTTTCCGCATCCTACACGCTCACGGCCCGTTGGAAAATTGGAGGTGGTTATTATTTTCGTTGGGCAGAGCCCCTTATAGATGGAAACAGATACGAACACAGATTACTTCAGCAGGCAGGCTACATCAACTACCTGGGAGATCAGCGGCTTGCGCACCGCTTCAGGCTGGAACAGAGGATTCGTACATCATCCTACCAAAACCGTTTTCGATATCGAATAAGCTTCGATTTTCCACTCCAGGGTGAGCGGCTTGATCCGGGTGAAAAATATCTGATTTTTAAAAACGAGATGATGACAGCTTTCAATGCAACCGAATCAGATGCGGAAAACAGGGTATCAGCAGGTTTGGGCTGGTTTATAAGAGGCTCTTATAAATTTGAGTTCAATATGCAGTACCGAACTCAGGATATATTCAGCGGGGAAGGGGTAAGTCATCTTCTATTATTTGGGACTGCCTTTTACATAAGCCGATAATTGTTTTTCTAAAATCGTGGTTCTTAGCGCAATGAATAACCGGGAATCGGGGAATCGGGGAATCGGGGAATCGGGGAATCGGGGAATCGGAAGATTTTTGGTCTGACCGTGCATTTCCAATTCTACATCGGAATTTCCTGACAACCTGAGTTCGATTCATAATATGTTAATTGAGGCGTTTAAAAGGGCGTCATCCCGCGCTCCCCCAACGGGATCCCCTCGGGAGATGCCGGGATCTCCCATCGTTATAAAGGCAGGAGATGCCGGATCGGGGTCCGGCATGACGGTATTGAGAATGAAATATCTTAACAAACGCCCTTTTTGGACAACCCAATGTATTTATTTGATACTTTAGAATCGAACTAAGGTTGACAGTTCAACGATTCAACTTTGCGCCACGCGCAAACCTCAACAGTTCAAAAAAAGACCCGCACTTTCGTGCAGGCCTTTTTAGAGTGGAAATTATTTATTTTTGTTGTCTCAAAGAAATAACGGCAGTAGCGTCAGCGCCACGATACTCATCAGCTTGATAAGGATGTTTAGTGATGGCCCGCTGGTATCTTTAGCAGGATCACCAACCGTATCGCCGATGACAGACGCTTCATGAGCATCTGAGCCTTTACCTCCATGTTCGCCTGTTTCGATATATTTTTTGGCGTTATCCCAGGCACCACCAGCGTTACTGAGCGCAATACCCAGTAGCATGGCCGTTCCCAATGCGCCTATTATCATGCCGCCCAAAGCCTGTGCTCCAAGCGCAATCCCAACAATAATCGGAGGAATAATAATCAGTAATCCAGGAACAATCATCTGTTTTAGAGCGCTTACCGTACTGATATCAACGCACCGTCGGTAGTCTGGTTCTGTTTCACCCTTCAGGATTCCCGGCATTTCTCTGAACTGGCGCCGTACTTCTTCAATCATTTCAAAGGCTGCACGGCTGACGGCTGTCATTGTTAAGCTTGTGAAAATAAATGGCATCAACACTCCCAAAAACATTCCTGTCAGTACTTCTATATTTAAGAGGCTGATGACATCAAGCTGTGCTCTTGTGGCAAACGCACTGAAAAATGCGAGTGCTGTAAGCCCGGCACTACCGATCGCAAATCCTTTACCGATTGCAGCCGTCATATTTCCGGCTGCGTCAAGCGCATCCGTTCTTTCTCTCACTTCGTCTGGCAGTCCCGCCATTTCCGCAATACCGCCTGCATTGTCTGCTACCGGACCGTAAGCATCAATCGCCAGGCTAATTCCAAGTGTAGAAAGCATTGCAACGGCTGCAATTGCGATTCCGTAGAAACCTGCTAACGAATAGCTTGTAAATGCTACAGCAATAAGCACAAGCATTGGTACAGCGGTTGACATAAACCCTAATCCCAAGCCTTCAATAATATTTGTTGCTGCACCGGTTTCACAAGACTGAGCCAATCGTTGTACCGGTTTAAAGTGAGAGCTTGTATAGTATTCGGTGGCAAGCTCAATTATCACGCCGGCACCAAGGCCCGTAAGCACGACCCAGAAAAATGTTGCTGACCCGAAGAACATGTCTGCAAGAAACCACGATCCGATCAAAACAATCAAAACGGAAAACAGAAAACTGTTTCGCAGGGCTTTTTGAAGCGTTTTTTCATCTTTAGCTCGTACCAGAAGCATACCTGCAAATGAGGCAACAATACCCAGTGTACTCAGAGCTATTGGGAAAAAGACATGTGACTCAGTAAGTACAAAACCAAGAGCCATAGCTGCGATCATGCTTCCTACATAGCTACTGTACAGGTCAGCACCCATTCCGGCAATATCACCTACGTTATCTCCAACATTATCTGCGATGGTTGCGGGGTTCCGTGGATCATCTTCTGGTATTCCCTGCTCTACTTTACCGACAATGTCAGCTCCAACATCTGCTGCCTTCGTGTAGATTCCACCTCCTACCCGGCTGAACAATGCAATTGTTGACGCTCCAAAACTAAACCCAAACAGGGAGAGGATGATGGCCTCCAGCCCGATCGCTCCGGTTCCTATATAAAGCAGTGATGTAAGGCCCAGAAGTCCAAGACCGACTACTGCAAGCCCCATTACCGCCCCGCTTCGAAATGCAATTTTCAATGCACCTGCAAGGCTTGTACCTGCAGCGGCGGCTGTACGGACGTTGCCTTTGGTAGCAGCACGCATCCCAATAAAGCCAGCCAGTGCACTCAAAGTTGCCCCAATGGCATAACAGATGGCCGTCCAGACACCAAGAAAGTACCAGAGCAGTGAAGCAATAATTACAGCAAATATGGCAAGTGTTCGATATTCTCGACCAATAAAAGCCATTGCTCCCTCAGAAATAGCCTGAGCAAGTTTTTTCATTTGATCATTGCCAGCATCAGCTTTAGCAATTGAAATATAAATGGAAGTACAGCCAATCAAAGCAATGATAGCCATTCCCGCACCAATCATAATAGTTGTCATATTCGTATAGTTAATTCTTAATCATTAGCCATTAGATATTACGCGCTCAATATAGCGATTCTAATATTCGAGGAAAGAAAATTTCTAAACGCATCTATATGGTTGTTTTTGTTTGCTAACAGACACTCGTTATTTCTGATCTTGCGAACGCTACAAAATCAGCATGGCATCCCCGAAAGAGTAAAATCGAAACTCATTTTGAATAGCATAATCATAAATTTCCCACATGGGTTCCATTCCGGTAAAAGCCGCAACCAGCATCAGAAGTGTGCTTTTGGGTAGATGAAAATTCGTGACAAGGTGGTCAACTGATGTGAATTGATACCCTGGTGTGATAAAAATGTCTGTATCTCCGGAGCAGGCCCGAAATGGCTCTTGGGCTTTACGTGCTGATTCAAGAACACGAACACTCGTTGTTCCCACGGCAGTGATATCTTCTGTATTGTTCAGAGCGTCAGCCTGCTCAACTGTAATATTATACCATTCGCTGTGCATGGTGTGCTCTTCAATCGCATCCGCTTTAACCGGTGCAAATGTGCCGAGACCTACGTGTAGCGTTACTTCCTGTTTTTGGATTCCTTGTTTTCTGAGTGATTCAAGAAGTGACGGCGTAAAATGGAGTCCTGCGGTGGGTGCGGCCTTGCTCCCCTCATCTTTGGCATAAACGGTTTGATAGCGATCGGCCAGAGATTCATTCCGCTCAATATAAGGCGGGAACGGGGTACGCTTGAAGGCTTCAACAGCTTCATGATCAAGGGGAAGGCTAAGCTCAATTGTCCGAATACCATCTTCTGCAATAGAGATAGTTTTGGCATACAGTTCATCTGTCAGCTGTACAGATTTTCCCGGCTTAAATTTCTTACCCGGCCGCACCATCGCCTCAACAATTTTATTATTAATGGCTTTAGTCACAAAAATCTCAACTTTACCGCCATTAAATAGCAGGCGACATTTCTCAACTTTGCTGTTATTAACCACCAGCGTTGTGTTATTCGGGAGATGTTTGCCGATATTATAGAAATAATCAGATACTATGGAGCCATTAGAGCGGTCGTAAACCAATAGTTTAGAATGGTCCCGGGGTGTGGCAGGCTCTTGAGCAATCCGGTCATCCGGCAGATTGTAATCGAAATCTTCGAGAGAGTAGGTCAACTGGTAATTGGAAGTTTTATGATCGTTTATCAGTCTTAAAGATATGAGAATGCTTTAGCCGAGTTTAATTATACAGGACTTATGCGACGGTTACATCCAATGAACGTTTCACCTGCTCAACAATCCCATCCGGTCCAATGCCTACTTCATCATGAAGCTCTCTTTGTGTGCCATGCTCAATGATCTCGTCAGGTACGCCCATTATTTTGACGGGCACTCCGGCACCTTTTTCTGCTGCATATTCAGCTACGGCCGATCCAAAACCACCGAGTTTTGTGCCGTCTTCGATAGTAATAATACGGCTGTAGTTATCCAGTACGTGATCAATCAAATTGGTGTCAAGTGGTTTTGCATAACGCATATCAAAATGGCCAATATTGATATTCTGGCCGGCGAGTATTTCTCCAGCCTCTACCACATAATTCCCAATTGGGCCAAAACTCAGGATTGCCAGATCGTCTCCCTCTTTAATCACACGGCCTTTCCCAATGTCGGTCGGCTTAAATCCTTCTCGTACTTTCATGCCGGTAGCACGGCCTCTTGGATATCGAATTGCCCACGCACCATCAACGTAATTTGCGGAAGTAAACATCATATCCCGAAGGTCTTGTTCATCCATCGGTGATGAAACAATCATATTGGGAACCGCCCGCAGATAAGAAACATCGTAAAGTCCGTGATGTGTTGGCCCGTCGGCTCCTACCAGTCCTGCACGATCAATGCAAAATACTACAGGAAGTTTTTGAATTGCCACGTCATGGATAACCTGGTCGTAAGCCCGCTGCAAGAAAGTTGAATAAAGTGCTGCAAATGGTTTTTTACCCTCCGCCGCTAATCCGGCAGCAAAAGTAACTGCATGCTGCTCGGCTATACTTACGTCAAAAGCTCTTTCAGGAAAGGTGTTCATCATCGGCCACAAGCTCGAACCGCTCGGCATCGCCGGTGTCATTGAAACAATGTCTTTATTTTTGGCTGCCAGTTCAACGAGCGCTTCACCGAACACATCCTGGTATTTCGGTGGCTTATCAGTTGCTCCTGATGGCTTAACCAGTGACTTTCCGGTTATTTTATCAAAAGGACTGCTTTGAGCGTGCCATTTCGTTTGCTCGCGCTCAGCGGGTGCAAAACCTTTCCCTTTCACAGTAACAATATGGAGAAGCTTAGGACCAGAGACCGTGCGTAAATCTTCTAAATGGCGGCGCAGAGCGTCTACGTTATGACCATCAACCGGTCCGTAATACTTAAATCCAAGTGCTTGAAACAGCGCGCCGGGGGTTATTGCTGCTGTTGCGGCCCGCTCCAGTTTAGATGCAAGCTTACGCATTTTCTCACCGGCGCTCTTCAAATGCCCAAGGAGATCATAAATCTCATCGCGCATCTTGTTAAATGTCTTGGTAGTCGTAATTTCAGCAAGATATTCTTTGAGTGCTCCCACATTCGGGTCAATCGACATATTATTGTCGTTCAGCACTACAAGAAGATCTGAGTTTAGTGCGCCTGCATTATTCATTGCCTCAAAAGCAAGACCGCCCGTCATGGCTCCGTCACCTATTACAGATATTATTTTCTTATCAGATTTATCAAGATCTCTTGCAACAGCCATTCCCAGTCCGGCAGAAATTGACGTGCTGGAATGCCCTACGCCAAAAGCATCATATTCACTTTCTGTCCTATTGGGAAATCCTGAAAGCCCCTTGTACTTCCTATTTGTGTGGAATTCTTCCCGGCGTCCCGTGAGTATTTTATGACCATAAGCCTGATGGCCTACATCCCAGATAAGCTTATCTTTTGGTGTATTGTAGGTGTAATGGATAGCTACCGTAAGTTCGATCACGCCGAGACTTGCACCAAAATGCCCGCCGTGTACGGAAACCATATCAATGATAAATTCACGAAGTTCATCGCAGAGGTCCTGCAACTGCTCCGGTTTTAGCTTCTTGAGGTCATCCGGAGAGTTTATGTTGCCAAGCAACGGGCCCGGAATAGGTTTATAGCTTTCCATAGTTTGGATAATTATTTCTTCTTTTCTATCTCTTCAATCTTAAGCTCTGCATTCTCGAGCGTTTTGCTGCAGATTTTAGATAGTTTTAGGCCTTCTTCGTAAAGCTGAACTGAATCTTCCAGAGTAATGTCTTCATCATCCAGCTTATCGACAATAGCTTCCAACTTTGTTAAAGCCTCTTCAAAGCTCGGGCGTTCCTCTGTGGTCATTTTTATGCTCTGTCATTATTAATAAATCCTTGGGCGGGAAGTTGATCACATGTGTTTTAAATTAGTGTCCTACTTTTCCCGACCGATATTTTTGCCGTCCGATGTAAATATAAGGGCTCCCGACAGGCTTGTGAAATAATTTTTTGCACCAGATTCTGAGAGGATGGAAATTGAAACCTGATTCGGATGGCCAAACCTATTTCTATAAGCAACGGATGTAAAAGTAATTTCTGGCGATACCTGATCAATAAACAGTTGGGTTGAACTGGTCTTGCTGCCGTGATGCCCCGTTTTTAAAGCATCCGTATCTAAAAAATTGCCATACTGATTGAGCAGATGGCGCTCTTGACCGGCCTCAGCATCTCCGGTAAACAGAAATGACGTGTCTTCATAATCAAGCCTGAAGGATACCGATGCATTATTAATATTGCTTGAAACAGCCGGCCCGTGCTCTGGTCCGAGTATGAAAAGCCGTATTGATGGATCTATATTAATAATATCCCCTGATGCTACCGTTTGAATGACAATGTCAAGGCTATCGGCATACGACATATACCGTTCGTACAGGCGGGAGTCGTATGGATAGCTGCTTTGGTAAATCTTTTTAATGGGTATCTCGGTAATTAAATCCGGCATACCTCCAATATGATCCGCGTGTGGGTGAGATAATATGACACCGTCAAGTGTTTTGATTTTCTGATGTTTAAGGTACGGAATTATGGTTCGTTCTCCGCTATTACTACCGGGTGACCATCGCCCCGCATCTACCATTATATGTTTTCCCAATGGGGTTTTAATATGAATGGCATCACCCTGGCCTACATCCAGTACCGTCACAATCAGCCTGTTATCGCCTGATTTCTCTATTAAAATATCAACCAGCATTATGTTGGCTGCTACCACAAATAAAATCAACAGCTTCCATCTGATAGTTGGAATCCGTATCGAAGCTGTAATCAAAACAATTAAAAGCCAGACCGGAAACAACCACCCGTTTATCCCTGTAACGGTTAAATAACTCCAGCTTGTCCCTCCGGCATGCATTGCTACCTCACCAATCCAGTTTAGTGACCAACTGATGGGGACTGATATCAAACCGGATATATACCCAAACCAATTACCCGATATTGAAATTAGCAGTCCTGCGGGTACGACAACACCAAGCAGCGGCACAACCAATGCGTTTGCAATGGGCCCCATCAGGGAGAACTCCCCAAAATACGCTGAAAGAATAGGAAAAAGACCCAATTGTACGATTACAGATATTAGAATAATAGTCATCAGTCCGCCAACCCGATTATAACGATATCTGATAGGAATCAGTCGCTGAGCTTCCGGCATAACCAGCAGAATAATCATCACTGCAGAAAAGGAAAGCTGAAAACCAACATCGAATAGGTCTGATGGCTGAATGATAAGAAGTATAATCGCTGCGGCAGCCAATAAATTTACTGAGTGCCTTATTTTCTGAAACAGTTTTCCGTAAGTCAGTAACCAAGCCATAATCGACGCTCTGCTCACTGAAGCGCTGAATCCCGTGATACCCGCATAGCTAAAGAGAAGAAGTGTCAGTAGTACCAAGCCCACATATTTTCCCCACGTCCAGCGCCAAAGCCATGGAATTAGCAGCCAAAAGGGAGCCACAATAAAACCCACGTGCATGCCTGATACGGCCATAATATGTGATAGTCCAGCGCGGGAAAAAGCCTGTCTCGTATCTTCAGTCAGTTCTTTTTTGTAGCCAATAAATAGTGCTTTAGCGAGCGAAGCCTCTTCATGCTCAAACATTTGATCAACATTATATAGTATATTCTGGCGGATTATTGACCAACTGCTGCCGCTTCCTTGATATGAATTTCTAACTTTTACCAGCTCACCATGCGCAACGATGGATTTGCTTAAAAGCCACGCACCATAGTCAAATTCATGCGGGTTTCTCTTTTCAGGAAACTCGTAAAGCTCCACTTCAGCCTCAATATATTGATGGTTTGTTGGCACCTGATATGCTCCCTGATCTGCATATAAACGAATTTTATAATTTTTGTGCCAAACGATATTTTCCGGAAAAGTGGTTTTTGTAACTCTAATCTCGTAAATGTTTCTGCCTGAAGTGCTTCTGCCCCTTGAATATATTTTGCCCGTTACACTCACTTTTTCCCAATCATATAGTTCAAGGGCAGAAGTTTCCATTTGTAACACTTGTCTGTTTTTATTCTCTGCAGACATCAAAGCAGCCCCAAATGCAATTATCAGAAGCAAATAGAGCACATTGGAGATGGCAGATTTCCAGAGGAAAAATTTTGATGCTGGAGCGTACTCTATTGCAATCAATAGGGACAGGGTTCCAAAGAAGATTCCCAGGTATACAGGTAATGAAAACGAGAAGTAAAGAGACGCTAAACAAATGCCGCTAATCAGCAGCAGAACAATTCTGAGCGCAGGATAGGATGCAAAAGGGAATCGATATGAAAGGTTTTGGTTCATTAATAATATGAACCAAATATCAAATCTTCCTTACAGGTATTTAACCCGGAGCCTCAGTCTTTGGTGCTATTTTGAACACCCAGTTTTTTACAAAGCCTTCCCAGCTCTTCTTTTTCATCCTCCGTTAGAACGGAAAACTCTTCCTTAATTTTATCGAGGTGTTTTGGAAAGAAATCCTTGATGAAAGATTTACCGGAGTCAGTTAAATGAATCAGAACAGCGCGCCGGTCGTCCGGATCTCTCTCTCGCTTAACGTAACCACATTTTTCAAGGTTGTCTATCACCATTGTGATGTTACCACCGCTTTTAAGAAGCTTTTCGCCAATAGCTCTCTGATTTAAAGGCCCCAGATGGTGTAGCACTTCAAGCACCCCAAACTGACTTACAGTAAGGTCTGCTTCATAAAGATGGCGATTCAAGCGGTTATTCATCGATTCTACAGAGCGCATCAGCTTGATGAAAGCATTTAGAGTATTAACATCACTTTTAGAACCTTTATAATGTGTGCCCATCGAAGATTTGTTTTTTCTTTACACCCTAAAACCGGGTTTGACTGCGCCTATAATAAGTTCCGGTCTATTTTAGCGGCTTATTAATTTTGCGTATTTCCGCTTACCTACCTTCAAATTATACTCATCTCCTTCATTAAAAGTAAGTTCGTAATTGATATCACTGATTTTTTCGTCGTCAATCGAAACGCCGCCCTGTTTAATGAGGCGCTTGGTCTGCCCATTGCTCTGGGTCATGTCTGCATCAGATATGATATCAAGTACGCGGGCTGAGGAACCGGGCTTAAATTCTATTTGCGGGGCATCATCCGGTATTTCTTTCTTTACTACGGTACGCTCAAAATACTTTCTGGCATTTTTAGCTTGCTCTGCGCCATGGTACATGCGGGTAATGGTAAATGCCAGGTCATGCTTTGTATTTCGGGGGTCTTTTTTTGCCTGTTCACGAATTTTAGGCAGCTCTTCTGTAGGTATATCAGTTACCAGTTCAAAATACCGGTAAATGAGTTCATCAGGGATCGACAGCACTTTGCCATACATATCGTTTGGCTCTTCACTAATCCCAATGTAATTATCATACGATTTACTCATTTTGAGCGTGCCGTCTGTTCCTTCCAGTAGCGGCATCATCAGGCAAACCTGTGGATCCTGACCGTCATCGCGCTGGAGATCGCGACCTACCAATAAATTAAATTTCTGATCAGTTCCTCCCAGCTCTACATCCGATTTCAGGTGCACGGAATCCTGCCCCTGAGCCAGGGGGTATAAAAACTCATGAAGTGAAATCGGCTCGTTATTTTTAAACCGATTCGAAAAATCATCGCGCTCAATCATCCGGGCAATGGTCAGTTTTGAACTAAGCTTAATTACCCCTTCAAAAGATATCGGGCCAAGCCAGTCCGCATTGTAAACGATCTCGGTTTTTTCGCGGTTGAGTATTTTCCCGGCCTGGTCGAGATATGTTGCTGCATTTTCCTTGATCTCTTCAGCTGTGAGAGACGGCCGGGTTTTATTCTGACCGGTCGGATCACCGATTAAAGCCGTAAAATCACCTATGATCAAGATTATATGATGCCCCAGATCCTGAAATTGCCGCATTTTTCGAAGTATTACAGAGTGGCCAAGGTGAAGGTCTGGCCGCGTGGGGTCGCATCCCAGCTTAATGCGCAGCGGTTTATTCTCTTTACGTGACTTATTTAATTTTTCAATAAGCTCACTTTCAGGGACGATTTCAACGGCCCCGCGTTTAATAATTGCTAATTGCTCGTCTACAGTGGGAAAACTCATATTACTTTTCAAAAAATGGGTTATTTCGTATGGGGTTATCTTCCTTAATAGTCTCTTCTATCGTTTCGATAAATCCATCAATATTTGGGACTACAGTCGATACCATATTGAAGGCTGCGGGTGCGAGAGGAATTACATAAGAATAACTTATTGATCCATCACGGGATTCATCTGATGGCAGATTAAGGCCGGCAAATAGCCACAAAAACCCGCTCACTATTATGGCAGATTTCAGGGCTCCAAAGCAAAGTCCAGCAATGCTGTTGATAATATTTAGCTTAATAACCTCTAAAAATCTTCGGATCACAAAGGCAATAATCTGTATAATAGCGATGGTTCCGATGAACAAAGTAAGACCGGCTGTTATTGCGGCAGTATCCGGGCTTGAAAAATAGGATTGATATAATTCTGACACCGGCTGCATGTAAGCGAACGTCACAAATACACCTAAAACGATTCCAACGATACTTAAAACTTCCTGAATAAATCCGGCTAAAAAACCTCTGTAGGCGAAGTAGCCTATTGGCAGCAGGATAAGAAAGTCGAGTGTGTTCATATCGTCAGGATAATTCCTCTTTCACAATTCTGCTTACAAGCGATCCTTCGGCCTTGCCTTTAAGCTTGCCCATCATAACGCCCATCACTTTACCCATATCATGCATACCGGTTGCACCGAGCTTTTCGATCTGAGCCTGGACTGCTGTTCGTACCTCATCTTCATCCATCATCTGAGGCAGGAACTCATCAATAATTTCAAGCTCCAATTTCTCTTTTTTGACGAGATCATCCCGCCCGCCTTCTTCAAACTGATCGATGGATTCTTTGCGCTGTTTGGCAGCTTTCATCAGTACTTCTACAATCTGCTCGTCAGATAGCTCCGATTCGCCGCCTTTACGCTCACTGATCTCTTTTTCCAGAATTTTAGCTTTAAGAGACCGTAATACCCGCAGGCGATCAGCTTTTTTCTGCTTCATTGCAGATTTTAGTTCCTCAAGAATGGATGCTTTGATGGTCATAATCAGACAATTTATAAGTTTTCAGAAAACATAGGCAAAAAAAAAGGTTCCACCCCAATATTTTTAGGAATGCAACCTTACACCAGCTGAGGAAAAATAAATTTATCCCCTGTTATTTTTGATGTATTCCTGGACATCACTCTGGTCCATCATCGATTCGCGATAAGCATATTTGCCGCGATCATTCAGGGTAGCGATGATTACCTTTGCCATTTTTCGCTGCGACTCTTTCAGGGCTTGTGCTTCTTCACCAAATGCTTGTTTCTTAGCCATAATGTGCTACCTATTTGATTTCTTTGTGTAGAGTGTGTTTTCTAAGTACGGGATTGTACTTTTTGAGCTCAATACGCTCTGTTGTGTTTCTCCTGTTTTTTGTCGTCACATACCGTGAGCTGCCCGGCTTTTCGGTGCACTCAAGGATGACTTGTATTCTATTACCTTTTGCCATTGTTCTATACCTCTTTTAGTAATGTACCTTTCTTCCTTGCTTCTTCGAGTACAGCAGAAATTCCTTTCTTATTAATTGTTCTCAAAGTCTTTGCTGACACCTTGAGGGTTACCCATCGGTCTTCCTCCGGGATATAAAATCTGCGTTTCTGAAGATTAAGCTGAAAACGGTGCTTAGTTTTGTTATTCGATTTGGACGATCTATATCCGTTTAAAGCGCCCTTCCCTGTAATATCATCTTTTCGTGCCATAACAACTGTTTTCTCATTTTTAGATAGACTCCAAAAATAGCGTTATATCTTTAAAATTTCAATACGTTATTATAAAATTATTCCCTTCGCTCTATCTGACCCACATTTTTACTTTTCACATGTGGTAAACCGATTTAAATAAGCTCCAATCAAATCTTATTTTCATTATTAACTAGGTAAAGAGACATGGATAGGGTTGTGTTTTATCACTATAATCTTTGTTTTAAAATCACTTGTTCAAATTGCCAGGTTCCATTCGATAACTATGAAATGCCCGGTGGACTAATTGACCGACCCATTACACGCCAAACTTTCATACGAAAAACAGCTTTCGAGTTCACCTCTTTCCGCGCCTATATCCTCTCTGGCAACCGTTGCTAAGTAATGCCAAGAAATACTATTACTTTTTTTGATTTTGCACGTTTAGGCGGTATTTTCAAGCCTCTAAGAGGCTATTATTAATTTTACTCAACCCCGTATATGGCAAAAAGCAAGAAATCGGATTACAAAGCGTCGAATATACAAGTTCTTGAAGGACTTGAAGCAGTACGAAAACGCCCGTCTATGTATATTGGTGATACTGGTCAGCGCGGCCTTCACCACCTGATTAACGAAGTTGTTGATAACTCTATTGATGAAGCCCTTGCCGGACATTGCGACTGGATCAAGTTAATCATCCACGAAAATGGTTCTATAACTGTATCAGACAACGGTCGGGGCATTCCGGTTGACGATCACCCTAAATTGAAAATACCCGCTGTTGAGGTTGTACTTACCAAGCTGCACGCAGGTGGTAAGTTTGACAAAGACTCATATAAAGTATCCGGCGGCCTCCATGGGGTGGGTGTGAGTTGTGTTAATGCACTTTCATCTTCTTTTAGTGCCGAAATACATCGCGACGGCGAAATTTACGTAATGGGATTTGAACGCGGTGCGACAGTGACCCCTCTTCAGCGAAAAGGTAAAACAGATGAAACGGGAACTCGCATTACCTTTACGCCTGATTCCCAAATTTTCACTCAAACTACCGAGTTTAAATTCGATATCATTGCTGACCGGATGCGGGAACTGGCTTTTCTTAACCCCGAAATTACGGTCGAAATTATTGACGAGCGTGAAGAGGAGGATGATAAAGCAAAAACCGTCTACCATTACTCCGGCGGTGTAAAAGATTTTGTTTCTTTTCTTGACGAAAACCGCGATTCACTCATGAGCGAACCTATATATATAGAAGGAGTTCTTGAGGACGTCCCCGTTGAGCTGGCCATCCAGTATAACAACTCGTATTCCGAGAATGTGCACTCATATGTTAATAATATTAACACTCGAGAAGGAGGTACGCATATTTCCGGATTTCGGCGGGCACTCACCCGCTGTCTTAAAAATTACGCTGAGAAGAATAACATTATTAAATCGAAGAGCAAGATTTCCATTTCTGGAGAAGATTTTCGGGAAGGAATGACCTGTGTTCTTAGTGTAAAAGTAGCCGAGCCTCAGTTTGAGGGACAGACGAAAACCAAGCTTGGTAACTCAGAGGTTCAAAGTGCTGTAGAGATTATTGTATATGAAAAGCTCAACGAGTATCTCGAACAGAATCCCAAAACAGCCAAGAAAATTCTCGAAAAAGTCGTAGTCGCGGCAGAAGCACGTGAAGCCGCACGTAAAGCACGTCAGTTGATTCAGCGTAAAAGCGTAATGAGTGGCGGCGGACTTCCCGGTAAACTGGCCGACTGCTCTATTAAAGATCCCGAACACTGTGAAGTGTACCTGGTTGAGGGTGACTCTGCCGGCGGATCCGCTAAGATGGGCCGAAATCGAAGAAACCAGGCCATCCTGCCGCTTCGAGGTAAAATTCTGAATGTTGAGAAAGCCAAAATCAACAAGATTCTCGAGAACAAGGAAATCCAGGCGATGATTACTGCCCTTGGAACCGGCGTTGGGCATGAGGAGGAATTCGAACTTGAAAACCTCCGGTATCATAAAATCATTATTATGACGGATGCTGATGTGGATGGATCTCACATCCGAACGCTTCTGCTCACTTTCTTCTACCGCTATATGCATCCGCTGGTGGAATTAGGCCATATTTATATTGCAACTCCGCCCCTTTACCGAATTACGTCAACCCGGGGCCAGATTGATTATGCCTGGGATGATGAAACCCGGGATAAAATTATTAAAGACCTCAAAAAGCAGAAAAAGAAACTTGATGTTTCCCGCTATAAAGGTCTTGGAGAAATGAACCCGGATCAGCTTTGGGAAACTACCATGAATCCCGAAACACGTACTCTCCAACAAGTTACAGTGGATAATGCTGCTGCTGCTGATAAAATGTTCTCTACCTTAATGGGGGGCGATGTTGAACCCAGACGGGAATTTATTGAGCGTAACGCTAAATATGCCAAGCTCGACATTTAACTCACTCGATACAATCCGAACTCTTTTTAACCAATCTTAATAGATGGCTAGCGAAAAAATTATACCTATTACTATAGAAGATGAGATGCAATCATCCTACATCGACTATTCGATGTCAGTTATTGTATCCAGGGCCCTGCCTGATGTTCGGGACGGCCTGAAACCGGTTCACCGCCGCATACTTTATGGTATGAGCGACCTCGGTATGCTTCACAACAGAAATTATAAAAAGAGCGCCCGTATAGTGGGTGAGGTTCTCGGTAAGTATCACCCGCACGGTGACTCTGCTGTATATGACTCCATTGTTCGAATGGTACAGGATTTTTCCCTGCGCTACCCCTTGGTAGACGGTCAGGGTAACTTTGGTTCCGTGGATGGTGATTCTGCAGCGGCTATGCGTTACACTGAAGTTCGCATGATGCGGATGTCTGAAGAGCTTCTCTCTGATATCAACAAAGAAACGGTTGATTATCAAACAAACTTTGATGATACACTATCAGAGCCAACT
>Ga0209936_1000072_pt1 | contig 64726 bp, 54 predicted proteins | sample SalPonR1_A_D1_MG_FD_185694 | JGI IMG/M metagenome (GOLD analysis project Ga0209936, IMG submission 185694) | Salt pond soil microbial communities from South San Francisco under conditions of wetland restoration - Salt Pond MetaG R1_A_D1_MG... ...
TAGCACATCACCGGTAAAACATTCAGAATGCAGCCGGACCAGAACGGACTCGACACTGCTCAGGTCGCCCATGCAAAGAGCGAGGTGCTCTTTGTTGTCCAGGTTATTGCTGTAGAAACATAGCTGAAAATCGCCGTGCTCCGTCGGAATCCTTGTGCTGGTCATGCGGGTTGCTTCAGGCTTCGCCATAGGACACTCTGACTGATGTTGTGATGATTTCATCATACGTCCGCGTGACCCCGGTTGTATGCCCCGACAAAACCTTAAACTACGACACCTTGACGACAACGGATCAAACCGCCTGTGAGCATTGCATCACTGTATTTTGCGTTCCCCGGACGCCTCGAGACGCTGACAGGCGGGTATCTATACGATCAGCAACTGATACAGGGGCTGCGCCAACTGGGGCTGGAGGTGACAACACTCTCGCTGTCAGGACGTTTTCCCTTTCCCGACCAGCAGGCACTGCAGGAGGCGCGCGAAGCGCTGACTGCTCTGCCTGACGATGCTCTGGTTATCATCGATGGGCTGGCTCTGGGCGCCTTTGATGAGGCGGCTCTGGCGCCGGTAGACACAAAGCGGCTGCGCGTTATTGCACTCTGCCATCATCCGCTGGCGCTGGAATCCGGGCTCGATCACGTGCAGCAGCGGTGTTTTCAGCGGTCGGAACAGCGGGCATTGCAGGCGGCCCGCGCCGTGCTGGTAACCAGTGATCATACCCGGCGAATACTGATCACGCAGTTTGCAGTGCCGCCTGACAAGGTCACTGTGGCGCGGCCCGGCACCGCCCGGGTACCGTTCGCGCGCTGCGAGGGGCAGCCGCCCAGACTGCTGGCGCTGGCGTCACTGACGCGGCGCAAGGGACACGATGTCCTGATCGATGCGCTCGCTCCCCTGAGACACCTTCCCTGGCAGGCGCGGTTTGTCGGCGGTCGCGGCTTCGACCCGGCATGGAGCGATGAATTACAGCGGCAGGTGAATCGTCTGGCGCTCCACTCGCGTATCGACTTTGTCGGTGCCGTAGAGAATGCGCAGGCGGAGTTCCAGCATGCCGATCTGTTTGTGTTGCCCTCTCGCTACGAGGGCTACGGCATGGTTTTCGCCGAGGCACTGGCGGCCGGCCTGCCCATCGTGGCGGCACGGGTCGGCGCCGTACCGGACGTGGTGCCCGAATCGGCTGGACTGCTGGTGCCGCCCGATAATGTGGAGGCGTTGACGGCGGCGCTGCACAGCCTGCTGACCAGCGAGGACCTGCGTCGACAGCTGCGGGCCGGCGCCCGCGAGGTCGCCGGTAGCTTGCCGACCTGGGCCGACACGGCCGCGTGTGCGGCCGACGTTTTCGAGGAGATAGCATTGTCATGAGTGGTTTCAGTATCGACTGGCTGGATCTTCGCGAGGCTGCCGACCGGCGTGCCCGGGACAGTGACCTCTGTGCGCGGGCCATACACTGGCTGCAGACGGCTCCCTCGCCAGATCGTGAGGCAGTCGTGGTCGATCTGGGCGCGGGTACGGGTTCGACGCTGCGGGCTCTGGACGGCGCAGGTCACCGGCCGCTGCTCTGGCGCCTGTTGGACCATGATCCGTCGCTGCTTGCCGAAGCACAGCGACGCCACGGCGGGCAGACGAGTATCGAAACGTTTGCGGCGGATCTGTCCGACATTGGCATTCTGCCGCTGGACGATGCGCGGCTAGTGACGGCTTCTGCGCTTTTTGACCTGGTGTCTGCTGAGTTTCTGCAGACGCTGGCGCAGGCGCTGCAGAGGCCGTCGGGTCAGGATCCAGTCGGCGTGTATTCCGCGCTTAACTACGATGGACTGACGCGATGGACCCCGTCCCATCCGCTGGATGATGCCGTGCTCGAAGCCTTCAATCGTGACCAGCGTCGCGATAAGGGTTTTGGTCCGGCGCTGGGACCGGCGGCGGCAGATGCCATGCATGATGCGTTCTCGCGGGCGGGCTTCCAGGTCTTCTCCGCCAGCAGCCCCTGGGTGCTTGACGGCGCCGATGCACCGCTTCTATCGGCGCTGATAACGGGTATCGCCGCTGCGGTGGCGGGCAATTCCGGTGTTGAGACGAGCGCACTGGAGGACTGGGTCAGGTTCCGTCAGTCGCAGGTAGTTTTCGGTTCCTGCATGGTAGGGCATACAGATCTGCTGGCTGTGCCGGTCCGTGCGTCAGCGCAAGCAACGGAGTAGGTCCGGGCTCAGGCTTCAGTGGCGAAGCCGGGCGTAAACATCGCCGCTTCCTTCTCGCAAGGCCGTGAGCACACTGCGCATGTCGTCGGGCGTGCGCCAGCGATCAAACCGCAGGCGATGCGTTTCGCCGGGAGCCAGGTTGTACTCGTAGCGACCCAGCATTTCCAGACGGTCGATGCAGGACAGCGTCATCGCGATCGTTGCCGTAATGTATTCGAAGGATAGGGCGGCGAGCGGTCGGGACAGTCCCTGCAATACCTGCAGCTCAAAACCCTCGACATCGATTTTGCAGAAACTCGGCTCACCGTGTTTCTCGATCAGCGCATCCAGAGTTGTCACCGGCACGCTGACTTCCCGGTCCCATCGCACGGCATGAAACGAAGGGTCCTGCTGCACGCGTGCTATCCATTCTGCTGACATCGAGGTAACGGTTGGCGTGCGTGTACTGATAAACAGCGTCGCCTCACCCGGCTCGGCGGCAATGGCTTTCTCTACCAGTATGATCGCCGGATCCGCGCCGTAGCGGCGCTGCAGGGTCCTCATCAGCAGGGGCTGGGGCTCCACCGCCACGACCCGCGCGCCGAGGGTCCGCCACGCCCGCAGCCGATTGCCAACGTGGGCGCCGATCTCAAAACACAGGTCGCCGCGCCGGATAAACTGCCCATAGCACCGCTGCATACGCGACTGTCGCCCCGGAATGCCGTAGTACATCAGCAGTGAGCGCCACAGTCCAATGCGTGCCCGCCATTCTGTCAAGGCCATCAGGGTGTATCCTTGTGTCGCTTGGAAAAAGCCTCGATAAAACGATTGCGCAACCGATCCATTCGCCACACGGGAGCGTCCGCAGTGGGCAACATGCCCGGCTGCCAATGCCAGTCGGCAATGGCGTCGATAACGGCCGGGTCATAAGCGATCAGGTGTACAGGTACATCGCGATCCTCCGCGTCTCCCGAAATTCTCGGCGCGGTTGGATGATCCCCCAGCACCAGCAGCACCAGGCTCTCATCGCCGAAGGTCGTCACGTAGGACACCAGGGTCTCCAGCATGTATTCAATGGACTGTCGGTAGTGATCGCGCACCGTCTCCACATTGCTCCACACCTGCTCGGGGCTGGGGCCGGCCAGCGCCTGATCATTGAATACACGGCCGTCCTTCACCTGATCCCAGGGCACCAGTTCGGCAATTGGCGTCCACGGCGCATGCGACGAGATCAGGGCGAGCTCGGCCATCAGCGGCGGCCGCGTTGCGTCGCCACTGTCTCGTTCCCGGGCATGCAGGGCTGACCAGACGTACTGGTCAGGCATGGTGACCCAGTTGAAGGGCTCGCCCTCGTAGCCAAAATTATGGGCATGATAGATGCGGTCATAGCCGTAATAGGCGCCTTCAGGCCAGGCCATGCTGATAGCAGGCAGGGCAGCGACGGTTCGCCAGCCGGCGTCACGAAAGAGACGGTTGAGTGGGACCCGATCACTGACAACCAGGCTTCTGAAACGCGTTTCACTGTCAATCCAGGCACCTGACAGCAAGGTGGCATGGTTGAGCCAGCTCTGCCCGCCCACTGTGGCGGCGGTCAGAAAGGCGCTGCGCATCTGCGCGCCATCTGCCTCGAGCGTGTCCTGGGCCCAGCTCAGCCTGGCGTTTACCGATTCGGCGAAAGGATCGCGCTCCAGTAACGCCCGCCCGTAGGATTCGGCAAAGACGATGAACACGTCCTTGCCCTCAAGTTTTGAGAGCAGCGAGACGTCTGCTTTCCCGGCCATGGGGTCATTACCCACCGTCTCGTTGAACACCCGGATATCCCGGATGCTGCTGATCGTATCCTGCCCGTGCTCCACCAGCTGCCGGAATGCAAAGGCATCCGCCCGGGGTACCCCGCCCAGCTGTTTCAGCAGGCCCCAGGCGATCAGCAGCGCCACAAGCGTCAGCAGAGAGACGCGTGGCCTTCGCTGCAGAACGCGCTGAAGACGTCCGAGCGTGACAAAGGCCAGCCAGCACAGCAGCCCCGCCAGCAGTACCATCAACAGGCCTGCCAGCAACCACGCCAGACTGCCCAGTGCACCGCTCAGCAGGCGACCGGCATCGGCCAGTAAATGGGTGTCGAAGATTAGGTTGAAGCGTCGGGCAAAGATCTCATGGGTGATGAGATCCGCGGTTCGCAGCAGTATCGAGAGGCCCAGTAACAGCGCCAGGACGATACGGGCGCCATCCCCTGCGCGTGCGGGCAGTAGCAGCAACAGGCCGATCACCACCAGCTCGAGCGGAAAAACATTGAAGGCGACGCCCCTTATCCAGTCCAGCCGGTTTGGCAACACCAGAGCGACAAACACGAGGAGGAGTGCCGCAGTGGTGATCAGGACGTTGCTGGTCTGTCGGTAGTGCACCTTACGTCGCTGCCTCTGAACAGGCCCTGCTGGCGGTGTGATGTATCTTGTCGACGATGACGTCCAGCAGCGGGGCCGGGAAGTCGTGGCCCATGCCCGGCAATATCTCGAGATCCGCGTTCTGCAGGTGCCGTGCCGTGTCGAGACCGCACTTGAGCTTGACCAGCGGATCGGCGTCTCCGTGGATGACCAGGGCCGGTACCGAAATCCGGCTAAGCAGTGGCCGACGGTCCGCGGCGACGATGGTGGCGGCAAGCTGTCGCGCAACGCCCGCCGGGTCGTAGCCGCCGCGATGGAACGCCAGGGCTGCGGCATCATAAAGTTCGGCATCGCTTTTCGGGTAGACGGGGCTCTGCACCGCCTTGCGCACGTGCACGTTGCGGGCGATCACCGCTTCCGGGTCGAGCGGGTCCCTGGGTTTCATGAGCAGGGCGCGGGTGGCGCGCCGGTCGGCGCGCGGCAGGGCCCGGTTGCCCGTGGTCGACATGATGGATGTCAGGCTCAGTGTGCGCTGTGGAAAGCCTGCGGCCACAAGTTGTGCGATCATGCCACCCATGGAAGCGCCCACCAGGTGGGCGCGCCCGATGCCCAGTGCGTCAAGCAGGCCGACAGTGTCCTCGGCCATGTCCTCAAGGGTGTATGGCACGGTGGGCGGGAACCGCAGCAGATGCCGACCCACCACCAGCGGAATACTCGGTACGGCGGCGTCCGCGAGATGATCTGACAGTCCAATATCTCGATTATCGAAGCGAATCACCCGGTAACCCCGGGCTGCCAGGCCCTCACAAAGTGTCTCTGGCCAGCCGGTAAGCTGCGTCCCCAGCCCCATGATGAGCAGAATCGCTTCTGTGTTTTCATCGCCGAAAGATTCGTACTCCAGGCCAATCCCGTTGGCCGTTGTGCGCGCCATGTGCTGCTTTCCGTTGCGGGTGTCGAGGGCAGTATAACCGAGCCGGTGATGCTCCTTGCCATCGCAGCCGCTGCATGCCCACAGATGCAGGTCTGATGCTCCGGGGCGCATGCGCTGGTATTCTTGCACGATGCGCTGCCCGCGACTTCGGGCCGCTCTGTGGCAATAAGGAGATGCTATGCCCTCATTTGAAACCATCACGCTCGTCGTCGAGGACGGTATTGCCACGATCACGCTCAATCGCCCCGATCGCATGAACGCGTTTACGGTAACCATGATGGAGGAGCTGATAGCGGCCTTTGATCGGACCGATGCCGACGACGCGGTGAGGGCAGTGATCGTCACCGGTGCCGGACGGGCCTTCTGCGCGGGTGCGGACCTGTCGGCCGGTGCCGAGACATTCGATTACGCAAAGCACAAGGGCAATGCGCCAGACCCGCTGGCAAGCGGGGTCAATCGCGATGGTGGTGGCATGGTGGCCCTGCGCATATTCCGCAGCCTTAAGCCGGTCATCGCTGCCATCAACGGTGCCGCCGTCGGCGTGGGGGCCACCCTGTCTCTCGCCATGGACATCCGCCTGGCCTCGGAAACCGCGCGCTACGGTTTTGTGTTTGCGCGCCGCGGCATTGTCCCCGAGGCCGCCTCATCCTGGTTCATTTCCCGTGCAGTGGGTCTTTCCACGGCCCTGGAGTGGTGCATGAGTGGCCGTCTGGTGAACGCCGATGAGCTGGAGAAGCGCGGGCTGGTGCGGTCTGTCCATGCGCCGGAGGCGCTCTATCTTGCAGCGCTGGCGCTGGCCCGGGACATTGCTGACAACACGGCGCCGGTGTCTGTTGCCATGACGCGCCAGATGCTGTGGCGCATGGCCGGCGCGGCACATCCCATGGAGGCACACCAGATCGATAGCCGTGCGGTGCAGGCCCGCGGTGCATCGGCGGATGCGAAGGAGGGCGTGGCGTCGTTCCTCGAAAAGCGCCCGGCGGCCTACGGCGATCGGGTATCCGTCGATATGCCGGATTTCTTTGACTGGCAAGGTGAGCCGGACTTCAGGTGATCTGCGGGATAAGTCCGAGGCTTTTGCCGGTTGTTCTGCTGATCGATCACGAACGGTGCAAATTCTGTGAGGGGCAGCGTGTGCTTTGCCGTGGCGCGGCTTTATGGCAACATCCGGATCTGAGCGAGACGGCCCCTAAGCAGGAATCGCGAGCAGACATCGCGCCCATCGGGACTCACCATTCTTATGCGAGATTATTTTTTACGGCGTTTGCTGCTTGTCCCGCCGACGCTTATCGGCGTCACCATCATCGTTTTCGCCATTACCCGCCTGGTGCCGGGCGGGCCGTTGGAACGGGCGATCATGGAAACCCAGCAGATGAGCATGGCCGGCGGTGGCGCGCAGATGGCGGGGCAGGGCATGGCGATTTCCGAGGATCAGCTGCAGCGGCTGCGCGAGTACTACGGTTTTGACAAACCGCTGCTGCAAAGCTATCTGCAATGGCTGGGCAAGGTTCTGCGCGGTGATCTGGGCGCGTCCTATCGCTATAACGAACCTGTCTGGGATGTCATCAAGGAGCGCTTTCCGGTTTCCCTGTACTACGGGCTGGTCACTCTGGTGGTGACCTACGTGGTGTGTATTCCCTTGGGGGTTCTCAAGGCCATCCGGCACCGCACCTTTGTCGACAATATCAGCTCCATCCTGATTTTCATCGGTTACGCAATTCCGGGTTACGCGCTGGGTTCGCTGCTCATTCTATTTTTCTCCGTGCGCCTGGAGTGGTTTCCCATGGGTGGCTTCGTCAGCTACGACTTCCGGGATATGAGCGCCGGGGAACAGGCACTGGATCTGCTGAACCATTCGGTGCTGCCGCTCATTTGTTATCTGGTGGGCAGTTTTGCCCTCGTGACGCTGCTCCTGAAAAATCACCTCATGGATAATCTCGCCGCGGATTACATACGCACAGCCGTTGCCAAGGGCGTCTCCTTTCGCCAGTCGGTCACGCGGCATGCGGTACGGAATTCGCTGATCCCCATAGCGACCACCTTTGGCCAGAACATCACACTGCTTGTGTCAGGCTCGTTTCTGATTGAGACGATTTTTGATATCGACGGCTTTGGCCTGCTTGGTCTCACGGCGATTCTCGACCGCGATTATCCCGTGGTAATGGGGGTTGTGCTGCTCGCCAGCCTGCTGCTGCTGGTCGGGAATATCCTGTCGGACATCCTGGTCGCCCTGGTTGATCCGCGAATCAGGTTCCAGTAGCCAGTGCTGCGCCTCAATCCCCAGACTCGCAAGAAGCTCCGGCGCTTCCGTAGCATCAGGCGTGGTTACTACAGCTTTCTGCTGCTGGCGGGCCTTGGCGTCCTGCTGGTTATCGGTGAACTGCTGATCAACAGCCGTGCCCTTATCGTGAGCTACGAGGGGCAGCTCTATTTTCCCACCTACACCACCTTCTATCCGGGCACGGACTTCGGCCTCGACTATGATTACGAGACCAACTACCGCGAACTGAAGGCCCGATTTGCGCAGTCGGGCGGGGACAACTGGGTGCTGTTGCCGTTGGTTCCGTACAATCCTTACGAGAATCACGCGCCGGGCGGCATTTTCCGCCCGCTGCCGCCCGACGCATCGCAACAGCATTACCTGGGCACCGATACCACAAGCCGCGATATCCTTGCGCGCCTGTTCTACGGCACTCGCATCGCGCTGGTCTTTGCCCTGGTTTTCACCGCCTGCGTGTACCTCATCGGGATTACCATTGGCTGTGCCATGGGTTATTTTGGTGGCGTGTTTGACCTGATTTTCCAGCGCATTATTGAAATCTGGTCCAACGTGCCTTTTCTGTACATGGTGATCATCATCTTCTCGGTGATTCCGTCCACCGTCTCCGTATCCACCCGCATAGGTATTCTGCTGCTGGTAATGGTGCTGTTTTCCTGGACAGGTATGACCTATTACATGCGCACTGAGACCTATAAGGAAAAATCCCGTGATTACATTGCCTCGGCGCGGATCATCGGCGCCACCAATTCACGCATTATTTTCCGTCACATCATGCCCAATGTACTTTCGACCCTGGTGACGTTCATGCCCTTTACTATTGTCGCGGCAATCTCTGCCATTACCGCGCTGGATTTCCTGGGGTTTGGATTGCCAGCACCGACGCCCAGCCTGGGCGAGTTGTTGAAGCAGGGCACCGCCAACCTGCGCACGGCGCCATGGATCGTGATCTCTGCCTTCGGCACACTGGTTGCGCTGCTGACGCTGGTCACGTTTATCGGTGAGGCGATCCGGGAATCATTCGACCCCAAAACCTTTTCCGTTTACCGTTAACGCTTCCGCTATCGAGGTCATTGCCATGAGAGAAACACTGTCCGCGCTACTCCTAGCCGGTTTCCTGCTTGTGCTCGGTGGCTGCGGTGACGCCGGCGTTGACGGCGCCGGGTCGGGCGCGTCGACGGAGGCGAGCGGTGCGGGGATCACGGCGGAAGTGAATGCCTTTTATGCGGCGAATCCGGATTTCTTTGGCTTCAAAACGCCCGACCAGCTGCCGCCGGATCTGCAGTGGACCAGCAATGACCATCTTCCGGAGATCGGCTCGCCACAGGCAAAAAAAGGCGGTACCCAGTACGCCGCCCTGCAGGATTTTCCGCGCACGCTGCGCACGGTGGGGCCAGACTCCAACGGCAGTTTCCGGCCCTATCTGCAGGACAACGTGGGCATGAGCCTGGCCCAACAGCACCCGGACACATTGGAGCTTTTCCCGGGTCTGGCAGAGGCCTGGGCGGTGGACTGGGACAACAACACCGTCTACGCGAAACTGGATCCGGCGGCAACCTGGTCGGATGGTGAGCCGATCACCGCAGACGATTACCTGTTCATGTTCTGGTTTCACCGTTCGCCGTACATCATGGCGCCCTGGTACAACAATTTTTACAGCACGACCTACACCAATATCTCACGCTATGATGACCACACGATTTCCATCACCATGGCGGAACGCAAGCCCGACATGGATGAGCGCGGGCTGTTGCTGTCGCCCATCCCGCAGCACTTTTACCGGGAGATGGGGGACGATTTCACCGAGCGCTACCAGTGGCGGTTCGAGCCGACCTCGGGGGCCTATGTCGTGCGGGAGCAGGATGTCCGCAAAGGTCGCTCTATTGCGCTGACCCGTCTGGAAAACTGGTGGGCCAGGGACAAGAAGCACTTCCGCTATCGGTTCAACCCCGATCGCATTCAGTTCAGCGTTGTCCGTGACACGGCGAAAATGTTCGAGGCCTTCAAGCGCGGGGACATCGACCAGTTCGGCCTGAATCTGGCGGAGTACTGGTACGAGAAACTGCCGGATTCCGATCCCGACGTCCAGGCGGGCTACATTCACAAGAGCACGTTCCATAACCAGCGACCACGCCCGCCTTTCGGTCTCTGGATCAATACCGCGCAGCCCCTCCTGCAGGATCGCGATATCCGCGTGGGTATTGCCCACGCTACCAACTGGGGTATGGTGCTGGAGAACTTTTTCCGCGGCGACAATGACAGGCTGAACACCGGCAATGACGGTTTTGGGGACTTTTCTCATCCGACGCTGACTGCGCGTGAGTTTGATATCGACAAAGCGCAGGCCGCGTTTGCGCGCGCCGGTTTCACTCGCCGCGGCGCCGATGGCATATTGGTGAATGATGCCGGAGAGAAACTCTCTTTTATGCTGTCCACCGGCTATGAAAACCTGCGCGATGTTCTGACGATCCTGCGCCAGGAAGCCGCCAAGGCGGGGCTGGATCTGCGGCTGGAAATTCTCGATGGCACCGTTGGCTGGAAGAAGGTGCAGGAGAAGCAGCACGAGATTTTCTTCACGGCGTTCGGGCGCTTCATGGAGGCTTATCCCCGTTTCTGGGAGCACTACCACTCGGATAATGCCTGGGATCGGGCCTTCCTTGAGGACGGTCGCGTGAATCCTGACCGTCAGCTCAAAACCCAGACCAATAATCTGGAAGTGTTCGCCCTGCAGGAGATGGACGAGCTGATCGAGCGTTATCGCGCATCTACCGACAGGGATGAAATGATCGAACTATCCCATCGCATGATCGAGCTGCACCACGAACACGCCTCGTTTGTTCCGGGCTTTTACCAGGGTTTTTTCCGCACAGGGCACTGGCGCTGGATACGCTACCCCGAGGGCTTCTCCCACCGGCATGCGGCGAGCGCGGGAGACCTGTTCGTGCACTGGATTGACACTGATCTGAAGAAGGAAACCGAGGCGGCGCGGCAGTCGGGAGAGACCTTCGAGCCTGCCATTACGGTTTATGACCGGTGGGCAGAGTAATCCGGCGGTGGCCTTGCTGGCGGTCGACACGCTGATTACGGAATTCGCCACCGACGAGGGCCTGGTGCGCGCTGTCGACGGCGTGAGCTTCAGCGTTGACGCCGGAGCCACCCTCGGTATTGTTGGTGAGTCCGGCTGTGGCAAGAGCGTGACAGCCCTGTCCATTATGCGCTTGCTGCCCCAGCCCATGGGTCGCATTGCCGGCGGTGCAATGCGCTTCCAGAATCGCGACCTCGCGCAGCTATCCATTCCGGCTATGCAAAAAGTGCGCGGACGGCAGATCGGTATGGTTTTTCAGGAACCCATGACAGCTCTTAATCCGGTCCATACCATCGGCCGTCAGCTGACCGAGGGCATGCTTCTGCACCGGGTCTGCAAGCCCGAAAACGCCCTGCGCGAGGCGGCAGAACTACTGGACCGCGTCGGGATTCCCTCGCCGGATGTGCGTCTCGGTGAGTACCCCCACCAGTTGTCTGGTGGCATGCGCCAGCGGGTTGTCATAGCCATGGCGCTCGCCTGTCGTCCGGCGCTGTTGATTGCGGATGAGCCGACCACGGCGCTGGACGTCACCATCCAGGCGCAGATTCTGGCGCTGATCAAGGATCTGCAGGCAGAAATGGGTATGGCGGTGATCATGATCACCCATGATCTGGGCGTGATTGCGGAGACCTGCAGCCAGGTTGTTGTGATGTATGCGGGCAAGGTTGTGGAAAGTGGTTCCGTGTTCGATATCTTCGATCGTGCGGCCCACCCCTATAGCCGCGGGCTGCTGCAAGCCATTCCTCGCCTGGACAGCGCACCGAAATCCCGTCTCGGCGTTATCGAGGGCATGGTGCCGGGCCTGCATGATCTGCCAGCGGGCTGTCGCTTCGAGAATCGCTGTCGGCATGCCGTTGCCGCGTGTCGGGCCGCGCCACCGCCGTCAGAACAGGTTGCCGCCGGACACCGGGTCAGCTGCGGCCGCTGGCGGGACCTGTGAGCGCCGCACTGCTTGAGGTCGATAATCTCTCCATGCACTTCCCTGTGCGGGAGGGGTTGATGCTGCGCGCCAGGGCCTATAACCGCGCCGTCGATGGCGTGTCGTTCAGCATCGGTGCCGGTGAGACCCTGGGCCTGGTTGGCGAATCCGGCTGCGGGAAATCGACGCTGGGACGCTGCATTACGCGGCTGTACCAGCCCACCGGGGGCAGTATCCGCTTCAACGGCCAGGACATCACGCGTCTGCCGAATCGCGCGCTGCGGCCGCTGCGTCGGGACATCCAGATGATTTTTCAGGACCCCATGGAGTCGCTGAATTCGCGGCATACGGTGGGCGACATCCTCGAAGAGCCTTTTATTGTTCAAAAGCTGGGTGGCCGGCCATGGCGGCAGAAGCGGGTGGCAGAGCTGCTGAATACCGTCGGATTGCCGGCGCGTTCTGCAAGTCGTTACCCCTTCGAATTTTCCGGCGGGCAGCGCCAGCGGATCGGTATAGCGCGGGCCCTTGCGTTGAATCCGAAGCTGGTGATCTGCGATGAGCCGGTATCGGCGCTGGATGTGTCGATCCAGAGCCAGATTCTCAATTTGCTCGTGGATCTGCAGCGGGAATTCAACCTGTCCTATCTTTTCATTGCGCATGACCTGGCAGTGGTGAAGCATGTGTCTGACCGGGTGGCCATTATGTATCTCGGCAAGATTGTCGAAACCGCTGCCAGCGAGACTGTCTATCACCAGGCGCGACACCCTTACAGCCAGAGTCTGATCGCCGCCATTCCCGTGCCCGACCCGCACCGCCGTGTGCAGCGCCAGGTTCTGGATGGCGACGTGCCGTCGCCGATCAATCCCCCCTCCGGCTGCAGTTTTCATCCGCGCTGCCCCGTTGCCGAAGAGCGTTGCTCGCAGCAGGCGCCGGCGCTGCTCGATATCGGCAGCCAGCAGCTGGCGGCCTGCCATCTGGTTCCGGGACAACCCCGAGCAGCACTGTAGCGGCCTACCCGGCGGCCAGTGAGGCGCCTGTGGAGCGGCGGGGTTTCCGATATAATGCTCCGCCAGAAATCTATCAGCGACAGGAGCCACCATGAGTGAAGCGCCCTTGATTCCGGTTGTGAATGTCACGAGCGGCGAGAAATTTGTCAATCCACGGGGCATGCGCGTGATCAAGGATGGCATCAAGGCCTCGCCTTCCCAGTCGCCGCGGCTAGCCAAGCCGAAGTGGCTTCGTACCCGCCTATACGGCGGCCCTGTCTATGACAAGGTCAAGGACATTGTTCACCAGCACGGACTGGCAACAGTCTGTGAGGAAGCCAAGTGTCCCAACATGAGCGAATGCTGGAGTGCCGGCACCGCAACGATCATGCTGATGGGCGATGTCTGCACCCGCGCCTGTCGCTTCTGCGCGGTGAATACCGGAAATCCCCGCGGCTGGCTGGATGAACAGGAGCCATCGCAAACGGCGCGGTCGGTGCAGCTGATGGGCCTGAAATACGTGGTGCTGACCTCGGTCAATCGCGATGACCTCGAAGATGGCGGTGCCGCACACTATGCCGCCTGTGTACGCGAGGTGAAGGCGCTCAATCCCGACACAGCGGTCGAGGCTCTCACGCCGGATTTTCTGGGCGTTCTGCAGGATGTCGAAACCGTCGTCAATTCCGGTGTCGAGGTCTTTGCTCAGAACGTGGAAACCGTGCGTCGTCTGACGCATCCGGTGCGGGACCCGCGCGCCAGCTACGAGCAGACGCTTGAGGTATTGGCGCATGCCAAGGCCTCTCGCCCGGATGTGCTCACCAAGACAAGCCTGATGCTGGGACTCGGTGAAAGTGACGCTGAGATCTGCGAAACGCTGGATGATCTGCGCGCGGCCAATGTCGATATTGTTACGTTCGGCCAATACCTGCAGCCGACCTCACACCACTACCCCATCGACCGCTACGTCACGCCGGAGGAATTCGTGACTTACCGCGAATGGGGGCTTGAGCGAGGCTTTCTCGAGGTGGTGTCCGGCGTCATGGTCCGCTCGAGCTATCGGGCGGAGCAGGTATTGAAGAAGAACAATGTCGGCCTGTCCTGACGCCAGCTGATGGGCGCGTCAGCGGCTCGCAGCCGCTGACCATCCTGCCGGGGCGACGAAGAAACGCTGACGTTCCCGGTACTCATTGTCCAGTGAGGCCACCAGGACAGGACGGCACTCGTTCGCCAGCTGCCTCTGCAGTGCGACGCCACGGTCCGGGCAGAGGGGCAGCAGGTCGGGGATCGGCGCTTCGGACAGGTGCAGTGGCGATAGCCAGCACCGGCGGGGCAGGATGAGTGCATAGGCTGCGTGTTTGTCGGTAAGCAGCTCGTTCAGCGTGTCAGGGGTAACCCAGTTCAGCAAGCTCTGTGCGGGATTGAATCCCGGTGGTGGCAGGCAGGCCTGGTCAGTCCGGCGGAACAGACGTCCTTTGACGGCGACTTCCCGGCGCCCGGGCACCAGTCCGCGGGCCTCCAGCAGGCGGCGCGCGCCGCTGTCATCGGCGAGGCGCGTCTGGCGTGTGGCCAGATGATCCAGTTTCCTGTCCAGCCGGTCGCGACGTCCGGGACCGAGCCAGTCCGCGCGCCCGTCGCCGGTTCCACCGCTGCCGGCGCCCGTGTAAAGATAAAACTTGACCGCCAGCTCCAGGTGAACGACCTGATCGCGCTTGCGACAGCGGTAGAGACAGTCGAATTCTCCCACGGTCCGCCCGCCCTCGCGAACCGGCAGATTGTGCGCCAGCAGGTCCGACTCTGGGTCACTGTCCAGGAAAAAATGCCAGAGTGATTCGAAGTAGAGCCCGAGACGCTGTTCCCGAACGGCGCTGACATGCGCGAGTAGCGCGTCTGGCGATCGGTCGAGCTGCCGCAGCCAGGCTTCCCGTGCCGGTGTCAATTGCGACAAACCACAGCGCTCCAGTGAATGTGACGCTGAGCCGACGGACTCGGCGAGAATAAGATCCTCGGAGAACACGGCCCACGCAAGATCGCGAACCGCGGGGTGTACCAGCTGCTCAAGGACCTGCAATTCCGTCTCCTTCCCATTCCATATCGTCAGCGTATCACGCCCAGGCGTGCCTCATGGGTTCAGGGCCTCATGGCAGGTATACTCCGCGTCGATAACGGGAGAGCAGTGCATGACAGAAACATTTCAGCGTGTCGGTCTTGTCGGGCGCAGTCGCCAGGAGGGTCTGCAGACGGTCGTGGATGAACTGATTACGCTGCTTCGAGCACGCAGTATCACGGTTATGCTCGAGGATCGACTGGGTGCGGTTACCACAGAGGATTGCACCTTGTTGTCGCGGGACGAGATCGGCGAGCGTGCGGACCTGGTCATCGTCATTGGTGGTGATGGCAGTCTGTTGAGCGCGGCGCGCACTCTGGCGCGGTACAATACACCCGTTCTGGGCATCAACCGTGGTCGTCTGGGGTTTCTCACGGATATCAGCCCCGATGAGCTGACAGAGCAGGTGCCCGCGGTGCTCGATGGTGCGTATACCGAGGAGAACCGCTTTCTGCTTGACGTATCGATGGAGCGCGATGGCAAAAGCATTGCCTATGCAGATGCGCTCAACGACGTGGTTGTTAACTCCGGCACCTCGGCACAGATGATCGAGTTCGAGCTGTCCATCGATGGCGAATTCGTTTACCGTCAGCGCGCGGATGGGCTGATCGTGTCTACCCCGACCGGCTCTACTGCTTATGCCTTGTCTGGCGGCGGCCCCATCATGCATCCCTCGCTGGATGCTATCGTGCTGGTGCCCATGTTTCCGCATGCGCTGAGCAGCCGGCCGATTGTGGTGCAGGGCAGCAGCGAGATCCGCCTCGATGTGCTTGCCCGCAATCGTATCCATCCGCCGGTAACCTGCGATGGCCAGGTCAATATGACGGCGCGCCCCGGCGATGCCGTGGTCATACGCAAGAAGCCCGAGCGCTTAACGCTGCTGCATCCACTCGGACACAGTTTTTATGCCAGCTGCAGGGACAAACTGCGCTGGAGCAACGCATTGGTGGAGTGATCATGGGAGATTTTCTTTCAGCCCTGAGGCCGGTGCCTGTCACTGCCGGTCTGCTGTTGCTGTCTATTGCCGGGTTCTTCCTGGTGTATCTGAACATGCCCCTGCGCTGGGTATCCGGATTGACCTATCTGCCCTTCAGCATAGGACGAGCCGGCCCGTCCTTTGCGCCGATGAACGGTGAGTACTGGCGATTGGTGACGCCGGTCTTCCTGCACTTCAGCTGGCTGCACATCGTTTTCAATGCGCTGTGGACCTGGGAATTCGGTCACCGTATAGAGCGCACGCTGGGCAGCCGGTGGCTACTGCTCTTGTTTGTTGTCATCGCCGTGATCTCCAACAGCAGCCAGTTTGCCGCCGGCGGACCGAGCATTTTTGGCGGTATGTCCGGGGTGGTTTATGGCCTGCTCGGCTTCAGCTGGGTTGCCGCCCGTCTGCAGCCGCGTTGGCAGCTGGCACCGCCCCCGGGGCTGATGTTGTTCATGATTGGCTGGCTGCTGATCTGTCTGTTCGGCGTCATTGAAGTGCTTGGCTTTGGCGCCGTCGCCAACGCGGCGCACGTCGGTGGTCTGCTGGCCGGTGGGGCGCTGGGGGCGATTGCCGGATATGCCTCCCAGCGGGTCGGCAAAGTCTGATCCGGACCGCTATACTCTGCCACCCTGAAAACGATACGGAGCCCACATGGATGAATACGACAGGCTTGTCGGCAGCCTGACCCCTGACGTTTACGAGCGCCTGAAGCGCGCCGTGGAGACCGGCAGATGGCCGGATGGCAGGGAAGTGACGGCGGTGCAGAGAGAACACTGCCTGACTGCCATTATCGCATGGGGCGAGCGCAACCTGCCGCCGCAGGAGCGTGTCGGCTTTATCGACCGGGGGCGCAAAGGGGGCGGGACGCAGCTTGGTGCTGTCAGCGATCAGCCGCTGCGATGGCAGGAGGAAAAGAAAGCGGACGGGAGTGCGCGCGGCGATGAGTAAAGCGCCGCTCGCTTTCGGTAGTGTGCGCAAAATGCGTACGGAGCTGGCAGAGGTAGTTCAGTACCGTCTGCCGCTGGGCGATGAGGAAACGCCGCTCAACGCGTGGATCGGTCGTTCCCTGCACTTGTCCTTTCTCGGCGACATCCACTGTATCCACTGTGACCGCAAGACCCGGAAGAGTTTCAGTCAAGGCTACTGCTACCCCTGCTTCAAGCGACTGGCGCGCTGCGACAGCTGTATCGTCAAGCCTGAGACCTGCCACTTTTTTGTGGGTACCTGTCGCGAGCCGGAGTGGGGGGAGGCGAACTGCATGACCGATCACGTGGTCTACCTGGCCAACACCTCCGGCATCAAGGTCGGTATCACCCGCGGCACGCAGGTGCCAACACGCTGGATGGATCAGGGCGCGACACAGGCGCTGCCGGTGTTTCGCGTCAGTAATCGGCTGCAATCGGGCCTGGTCGAGACGCTGTTTGCCCGACACGTTGCCGACAAGACCCACTGGCAGGCCATGCTCAAGGGCCCGGGCGAAGTGCAGGACCTGTCTGCCGCACGGGACGCCCTGATGGACCAGTGCGCGGGCGATATTGCCGCGCTGCAGGCGGACCATGGGCTCGCTGCCATACAGCCGCTGCCCGACGCGGTGGAAACTACCATCCGCTACCCGGTGTTGACCTACCCGGTGAAGGTGAAGTCCTTCAATCTCGACAAGACGCCTGACGTTGGTGGCACGCTGCTCGGTATCAAGGGTCAGTACCTGATTTTTGATACCGGCGTCATCAACATGCGTAAATACGCGGGCTACCGCCTGCAACTGACTGCGACTACGGAGACCTGAAAGCCATGCGCGATGCCCAGCCAAAGGCCATCTACCTCAAGGACTATCAGCCGCCGGAGTATCTGATTCCGGAAACCCGCCTGCACTTTGAGCTGCACGAGGAGTTTGCCCTGGTGCACGCGACACTTCGCCTGGCTCGCCGACCGGGCTCATCCGCAACCTCGCTGCGGCTGCACGGCGAGGACCTTGAACTGCTTGCCATTGCGGTTGACGGCAGGGCGCTCGACGACGGTGAGTATGTCGTGGACGACGCATCCCTGACGCTGACGGGCCTGGAGGAAACGGCCGAGCTGCAGACCACCACCCGCATCCGCCCACAGGACAACACCGCGCTGGAGGGACTTTACAAGTCACGCGCCATGTTTTGCACCCAGTGCGAGGCCGAAGGGTTTCGCAAGATCACCTATTTTCTCGACCGGCCGGATGTCATGTCGGCGTTTTCCGTGACTATCGACGCCGACCTCGCCCGCTATCCGGTGCTTCTCAGCAACGGTAACTGCACGGCACAGGCCGGGTTGGCCGGTGCGCGTCACCGGGTTGTCTGGGAGGATCCGTTCCCCAAGCCGGCGTATCTGTTCGCCCTGGTGGCGGGAGACCTCGCCCATATCGAGGATACCTTCGTCACAATGAGCGGTCGCAGCGTTGTGTTGCGGATCTATGTCGAAGAGAAGGATCTCGGCAAGTGTGATCACGCCATGCAGTCTCTCAAGCACGCCATGCGCTGGGACGAGGAGGTGTATGGCCGCGAGTATGATCTCGATATTTTCAACATCGTGGCGGTCGATGACTTCAATATGGGGGCGATGGAAAACAAGAGCCTCAATATCTTCAATACGTCCTGCATTCTCGCGAGCCCGGAGACGACGACGGATGCCGGCTTTGAGCGCGTTGAGTCCATTGTGGCCCACGAGTATTTTCACAACTGGTCAGGTAACCGCGTTACCTGCCGTGACTGGTTCCAGCTCAGCCTGAAAGAGGGCTTCACGGTCTTTCGCGATGCCGAGTTCTCCGCCGACCGCGGCGCCAGGGATCTCAAGCGTATCGAGGACGCAGGCCTGATGCGCACTGCCCAGTTCGCCGAGGATGGCGGCCCCATGGCGCATCCTGTGCGTCCGGATTCCTTTATCGAGATCTCCAATTTTTACACCCTGACCGTCTACGAGAAAGGCGCAGCGGTCGTTCGAATGATCCACACCTTACTGGGTCCCGAGTACTTTCGCGCGGGGTCCGACCTGTATTTTGAGCGCCACGACGGTCAGGCTGTGACCTGTGATGATTTTGTCGATGCCATGGAGGACAGTGCCGGTGTCGACCTGTCGCAGTTCCGGCGCTGGTATTCGCAGGCGGGAACGCCCGAGCTCGCCATCAATGGAGAGTATGACGCCGACGCACGCACGTTTGCCCTGCACGTGGCCCAGTCCTGCCCGGCAACACCCGGCCAGCCTGACAAGCTGCCGCTGGTTATTCCGCTGGCCATGGGTCTGCTCGGTGATGCCGGCAACCTGCGCCTGCAGCTGCAGGGCGAGCCCGCCGGAAGCGAAACTGCGGACAACACCCACCGGGTATTGGTGGTGGACGCGGCAGAGCAATCCTTCCTTTTCACTGATGTGCCCGAGAAGCCGGTGCCGTCGCTGCTGCGCGGTTTCTCCGCGCCTGTACGCGTGCATTACGACTTTTCCCGCGAGGACCTGCGCGACCTTATGATGCGCGACGGCGACGGCTTTGCGCGCTGGGATGCCGGTCAGCAGCTGATGGTGCAGGCGCTGGACGACCTGCAGACCCAGCGCCGGGACGGTCGGGACCTGGTGCTGGATCCCCTGCTGGTGGACGCGCTGGGCGGGCTGCTGCGTGATGAACGGCTTGAGCCGGCCGTTGCCGCCGCCATGCTGACACTGCCGGGAGAAAACTACCTGGCGGAGCTGGCCAGTCATGCCGGCGGCGCAGACGTCGAAGGAATCCATGCGGCGCGCGAGCATGCGCGCGCGGTTATCGCTACAGCGCTGGGCGATGAGCTTGCTGGCGTCTATCGTCGATACCGCGTGAGCGAGGAATACGCGCCAGTTGGCGAACAGATAGGCCGGCGGGCGCTGGCCAACGTCTGCCTGGCCTACCTGGCGACGCTGGGAGAGGCACAGGTCGCACTGGCCGCGACTCAGCTCGAGGTAGCGGATAACCTGACGGATCGACTCGCGGCGCTACAGGTCCTGGCACGATATGGCGAGGACGCGCAGCGCGAATCGGCGCTGCAGGGCTTTTATGACAACTGGTCCCACGAGACCCTGGTGGTCAACCAGTGGCTGCAGCTGCAGGCCATGCTGCCGGTCGGCGATTCTCTTGAGCGGGTACGAGCGCTCATGGAGCATTCCGCCTTCACGCTGGATAATCCGAACAAGGTGCGGGCGGTCGTCGGTGCTTTTGCCTCGGGTAACCCCACCGGTTTCCACCGGGCCGACGGCGCCGGCTATGGCTTTCTCGGCGGCGTCGTGGAAACCCTGAATCGACGCAATCCACAAATGGCCGCACGCCTGCTGGTGCCGCTGACCAAGTGGCGTAATTATCCAGCGGGGCGTGATGCTATGCGTGAGGAGCTGCGGCGCCTGGCCGCCTTGCCTGACCTCTCGCCGGACGTTTACGAAGTCGTCAGCAAAAGTCTCGCCTAGCGCGGCCGCTGAGACGGAGCGGACTGCCCGGGCGCCGCTGGCTGCGTTCTATCCACTGGGATAGAGCGACGGCAGTGAGGCATTTTTGCGTGCATCGCTTGCTTCGCGGCCTCTCAGATAGCGCTGGCGCACTGATGCCGCCGCAGAGAGCAGGGCGTTGCCGTCCCAGGCGTCGGGTGTTTGCGGGCTTCCGTAAAGTGCTCTGTCGAGATCGCCAAGTGTGGCCTGCAGGTCACCGTCCTCCAGGCTGGCGGCAAAGGCGAGTGGGGTTAGCGATGACGCGGGCGGTGGCAGGGTTCGCTGCCAGCGTCGCAACGCTTCCCGCGCAGGGCCCGGACGACCGGCGGCGCAGGCGGCCTGGAGCTGTTTCCAGGCAGCGCGCTCGTGCGGTTGAGGCGCGGCGGCTGGCGGCTCCGGCTCGCTCTGCCGGTGTTGCCATATCACCCGGCCGAGAGCCGCGGCGGTCAGCAGCCAGCAGATGGCGAGTATGCCGCTGATCCAGGCCCAGCGATTACCGCTGTCCTGCGTCGTGACCGGCTGACGCCCCTCGTCGCCGGGCTCTGCCTGCGCTTGCGGCGTCGGTGCAGGAGGGCTGTCGGCGCTATCGCCCGCGGCGGTCTCGACTGCAATCTCCCTGCCGGGCAGAACGGCGTGGCGCAGGCGATCCTCGACCGTGTCCCACCAGGGAATACGCACCTCAGGTATACGGTAGACGCCTGGCCTGACCGGTACCAGAGCGGCACTGTCAGTGCGCAGTCCAATGACGCCGGTGTCCGTCTCGGCTTCCTCTATGCTGGGTTTGTCCGGGTAGTACTTGAGCCCCTGTGTGTCGGGAAATTCGAGCGGCGGCAGCTGCGCTCCCTGCAGACCCTCGCCGGTAACGGTAACGGTTCGCGTCACGGAATCGCCGGTGGCCAGCCCGTCCGGCTCCCGTGACCAGCTTTCCTCAATCTGCAGATTGCTGGCGGGCAGCCACGTGGTGCCGGGAAAAGACGAAGGTCGCGGCTTCACCTCCACGGTAATGGTTTCACTGTTGCGGCTGATGCGCGGTCCGCTGTCCAGGTCGAACAGGCTGCGGGAACCCTGCCGTGCACGGCCGGCGAAGGTCTGCGCGGGAATGGTGAGCGTCCCGCTCTGCTCCGGGAAGATTGCGTAACGTATCTCGTGCACCAGCCAGCGCCGCCCACCGCTGCTGCGCTGATAGGAATTCTGTCCGAGTGGTTTGACATAGGCGTCATCCAGCTGGAGTTCGGTAACGCTGCGGTCGTCAAGGGCAATGGCCTGCTGCAGGGTGAGCGTCAGTATGACCTGCTGCTGCACGTACACCGAGTCGTTGTCGACACTCGCGGTAAAGACAATCTGTTCGTCGCTCGCCGGGCCGCCGATCGCTTCTGACACCTGCAGCGGGATGGGCTGCGTGCGCTCTCCGCCCGCGAACAGTGCGGGTATTTCCAGTGCGCCGGCGCGTCGCGGCACCAGCTCTATTACCAGCGCCTTTTCCCGGGTGGTAGTGCCGTTTACGATCTGGGTGCTGCTGCGGCTGGACTGCTGCAGAATCTCGAAGTCGCGCGCCAGAGGTGACAGATCTGCCGCCGCCGGGTCGGTGACGCCGTCGGATGACAGCGTCAGCTGCAGGCTGTCCCCGAGCCTGACCTGCGCACGATCAACGGTCGCGGTCAGGTCTGCCAGCGCCAGCGCTGGCAGCAGACAGATCGCTGCCAGCCAGGCCGATAAGCGCTTACCACACGTCGTCATTGTCTCTCCTGTCATCGCCCTTGCGCTGTCGCTTGCGGCTTTCGTAGCGGAATTTTTCGCGCAGTAGTCCCGCCGGGTCATCCGGCACCCGGCGTAGCCACTGCTGCATGGCCTGATCGCGCTCCAGCGATTCGGCAAGCGAAGATTCCGTGTCGATCGAGGCGCTCGGCAGCTCGCGCGATTCAGCGGCGTCATCCGGGTCGCCTTCGGCTTCCTGGCGGTCATTTCCCGTTGTCGGGTCGCCGTCCGCTTGCTGTTGTGATTTTGATTCGTCGACCGGATCGTCGCCGTCCGGCGTCTGCGCAGCGCCGTCCCCCGACTGCTGTTCGCCGGGTGAGTCCGCGCTGTTGCCTGTCTGGTCGTCAGCCGCCGATTCCTGACCGGCATCGTCACTGTCTTCCTGCTGTTCGCCGTTGCTCTGGTCCTGATTCTGCTGTTCCTGTTGCTGCTCCTGCCGGCGTTTCATCGCTTCCACCAGGTCCAGGTTGTCTTTTGCGTCCTCACGCCCGGGGTCACGCTGCAGCGATTTGCGGTAGGCGTCTATGGCCGCGTCGAGCTCGCCTTGTTTCGCCAGGGCGTTACCGCGGTTATACCAGCTGTCTGCGGTGTCCTGCTGCATGAAACTCTGAGCGGCATCCTCGAAATCACCGGCCCGATAGGCGGCGGTCCCGCGCCACTCGGGGTCGGAAAAGGTCTCGGCGGCTTTTCCCGGCTCACCGGCATCCAGCGCGCGGGCCGCCTGCTGGTCCTTGGTCAGCCACAGATCACTCCACAGGTCGGCCCGGCTTGGTTCGCTTGGCAACAGCAGCAGGAGGGGAAACAGGGTATAGACCGCGCTGCGGCGGAACGCCACGAGCAGCAGAGGGAGCAGCGGCAGCGCGAACCAGTGCGCCATGTCAGCCCAGGTATCGGTCTGGCGCTCGATTTCGCGGGCATCCGCGTCGAGCGGATCGGCCGCGTTTGCCAGCAGCGTGTCAAGATCCGACAGGTCCACGGTGATCCCGCGGTATTCCCCGCCCGCGTCAGTCGCGAGGGCGCGCAGTGAGGATGCCGGCAGTTTCGGCATGACAATGGCGCCATCCTCGTCCTTGAGGAATCCGCCACCGGGGAGGGGGATCGGTGCGCCTTCCACTGTGCCGACGCCGAGAATGCTCAGGCGGGCACCACTGTCGGCGAGTGCACCGCGAACGGCCTCGGCATCATTGTCACTCAGTCCATCGGTCACCAGCAGAATGCGACCCCGGGGGACGCCTGCCGACATCAGCAGCTGCGTTGCCGCTTCGATGGCAGCGGCAGGTTCACTGCCGGGGAGTGGCATCATTCCCGGATCGAGGGCAGGTAGCAGATTGGCGATGGTTGGATGGTCATCGGTCAGCGGCGTCACCACGTGCGCATCGCCGGCGAAGGCGATCAGCGCGGTCTGCCCTTCCTCACGCAGGTCGAGCAGATCGAGGAGCTTGCGCCTGGCGCGGTCGATACGCGAGGGAGCCAGGTCCTGCGCCCACATGGAATAGCTCAAATCCAGCGCTAACACGAGGGCGTCCTGTTTTTGTAGCACGGGCTGCGGCAATTTCTGCCAGCTCGGTCCTGTCGCCGCCAGAATGGCCGCGATCCAGCCCAGTGCCAGCAGCGGCAGCCAGCCGCGCCGGCGGCGGGTTGCTGTACCGTCAATGAGGTAGGGCAGAAGGTCGGGGTCTATAACGCTCTGCCAGCTGCCGACGTCGTCACGGCGCCTTGCCAGCCACCATAACAGGAGGGCGACAGGCACAAGGAGCCAGAGCCAGTGTGGGCGCAGCAGGTGCAGGTCTGACAGAAGCTCTATCATTTGGTCCCCCCGCCTGCGGCCCGGCGCCGGCCCGCGGTGCCGCTGCCGAGCAGTGCCAGTCCCGCGCTGACGGCAAGCGCCGCCAGCAGGGGAATATGCACCAGTGAGCGGCGTGGTCGATAGGTCGCCGTGCTGACCTCCACAGGCTCGAGGCGATCAATGGTCTGGTAGATCTGCACCAGGTCCTGAGGATCGCGTGCCCGGAAGTAGCGACCGCCGGTGCGCGCGGCAATGGCGCGCATGGTGTCCTCGTCAAGGTCTGCCGACGGGTTGACCCGGCGGTTGCCAAAACGCGAGCCGAGGACACCCGGGACGATCATGCTGTCAGCGCCGATACCGATCGTGTGTATGCGGATATCCAGAGATTCTGCGAGGGCTGCAGCCTCCAGCGGATCGACGGTGCTCGCGGTATCCTGGCCATCGGTCAGGACAATCAGGACGCGGCTGTCGGTAGATCGTTCACGCAGTCGCTTGACCGCGAGACCGATAGCGTCACCAATGGCGGTTTCCTGGCCGGCGAAGCCGATCTGTGCCTCGTTGAGAAAACGTTCGACGGTGGCCGTGTCGAAGCTAAGCGGCGATTGCACGTAAGCATTGCTGCCAAACAGAATCAGACCGACGCGATCGCCGCTGCGCCGTTGCAGGAAGTCGGTAGCGACAGCCTTGACAGCGTCAATGCGCCGCACGGGCGTGTCGGCAACCAGCATGTCCTCCACGCGCATACTGCCGGAAATGTCGACAGCCAGCATCAGATCGCGGCCGCTGTCAGGAAGCTGCACCGGCTCGCCGATCCAGGTGGGTCGCGACAGCGCCATCAGCAGCAGCAGCCAGCACAGCCACAGCATAACCGCAGGCAGGCGACGACTCACGCCGCCAACAGCGACAGCCTGCGCGGAGAGAGACTGCCAGCGGCGGTAAAAGGGAATGCGCAGTGCCGCCGCCTGGGCCTGACCCGCCGCAGGCAGCACGCGGCGCGCAAGGAGCGGCAGTGGCAGGAGCAGGGCTACCCAGGGCCAGAGCACCTCAAGCATTCCCGCTCTCCCGTTGATGATGACGTACCCAGATCGCAGCCGCCTCGGCAAACGCCTCGATACTCGTGGGTGATGGCTTCGGCCTGTAAAGAATGTCGCCATCGATGTCAGCAAAGGCCTGGCGATTGCGCGGCAGGGTAGCGTTGAGGAATCGGATCCATCCGTCGCCACCAAGCGCCGCCACCCGGGTTGTACCGTAGGCCATCAGTGCCGCTCGCTTGAGTACGGCATTGATCTGCTGCACCCGTTCACTGCCCTGAAGAGGGTCTGTGCCCAGTGCCTTGAGTTCTGTCATTGCCTGGCGACGATAACGGTTGCGCCGCCGCCGACGCCAGCCCCATACACCCAGCGCTGTCAGCAGCACCAGGCAGAGAACGGCGAGAAACCACCAGCCCGGTGCGGGCGGCCACCAGCCCACCGCTGCTGGCTCACGCAGCGGATGCAGCGCCTGCAGGGGGTTCTGTGGTGTCATGCTGGTACGCTGCCGTAAAGTTCGCGCAGCACCTGAAACGGGGATTCATCGGTGGTTACCCGGCGACAGGGCGCACCGACGCGCCGCAGGGCTTCGGCGATGGCGGTCTGGTACTGACTTGCCTCGCGTGCATAGTTGCTGCGCAGGGCGTTTGCGCCAGTGGACAGGGTGCTGCGCTGCAGACCATCGGTGACGACGTAATCTCCCGGTGGTGGCAGCTGCTGCTCAAGCGCATCGGTGCAGTGCAGTGCGGTGAGTTCGACATGACGGCTGAGCTGGAACAGATGCTCCTGTGCCCGTTGCTGCATCAGACCATTGAAGTCGCTGATGATCACGAGGCTGGCGCCCGGCCGGGCGATGCGCCTGCACATGGCAAGCAGGTCCGAGAAGCCCTCGCCACCGTCGACGCCGGGGGATTTCAGTTGCCGGTTGAATTCGACCATTGTGGAGAGCAGGCCCAGCGCGGTTTTCCGGCTGCGACGCGGGCGGATATCACGGTGACCGTCATCGCTGAAGACAACGCCGCCAATACGCTCGCCGCAATTGAGCGCGCTCCAGGTGATGAGGGCGCCGAGATGTGCTGCAAGCACTGACTTGAAACAGTGGCGTGAGCCGAAAAACATGCCGGCGCGCTGGTCCACAGCGACCAGCACCGGGCGCTCGCGCTCCTCGTGGTACAGCTTGGTGTGCGCCGCACCGGTGCGAGCGGTCACGCGCCAGTCAATGGCGCGTATGTCGTCTCCCGGTTGGTAGCTGCGCACCTCGTCGAAATCGATACCGCGGCCGCGGACGTTCGCGCGATTACCGCCACTCAGCTGGCTCAGCGCCCGTCGGCGTCTGCGGATGTCGATCTGGCGCGCGGGAAAGCGTAGGGCGATGAGCGTCTCCAGGTCAGCGTAGGCGCCACGCGCGGGTTGGTTGAAGTCCTCGGCTGGCATGTGCGTACGCCTAGGCGACCGGGACGTGCGCTACAATCTCGCTGATGACCCGGTCGGGCGTGACGCCGTTGGCCTCTGCCTCAAAGGTCAGCAGCAGTCGATGACGCATAACGTCCGCAACCACGGCCTGGACGTCATCGGGAGCGACGAACTCAGCGCCGCGCAGCCAGGCATGGGCGCGAGCACAGCGATCGAGAGCGATGGTCGCGCGAGGGCTGGCACCGTAGCTGATCCACTGCGCCAGCTCGGCGCTGTAGTGGCCCGGCTGCCGTGTCGCCATGACCAGTTGGACGATATACTGCTCCACGCTCTCTGCCATGTGCAGTCCAAGCAGTTCGCCGCGTGCGGCAAAGACCGTTTCCTGCGCGATATGCGGCGCAGGCGCGGGCGCGGCATCCCGCGCTTCGCGTCGGGTCAGGCGCAGGATGGCGGTTTCCGCCTCAGCGTCCGGATAGTCCACGTTCACGTGCAGCAGAAATCGGTCCAGCTGTGCCTCTGGCAGTGGATAGGTGCCTTCCTGTTCAATCGGATTCTGCGTCGCCATGACCATGAACAGACCAGGCAGTGAATAGGTTTCACTGCCAACGCTGACCTGGCGCTCGGCCATGGCTTCGAGCAGGGCAGACTGCACTTTCGCCGGCGCCCGGTTTATTTCATCCGCGAGTACGAGGTTGTTGAAAATAGGCCCGCGCTGGAAGTGGAAGCCACCCTCCTGCGGGCGGTAGATCTCGGTGCCGGTAATGTCACCCGGTAGCAGGTCGGGTGTGAACTGTACGCGGTGGAAACTGCCCTCAAGCCCGTCTCCGAGGCACTTGATAGCGCGCGTCTTGGCAAGACCGGGAGCACCCTCAACGAGAAGATGTCCGTCGGCGAGCAGTGCAATCAGCATGCGCTGTACCAGATGGCTCTGTCCTATGACCTGGCCGTCGAGCCAGGACTGCAATGACTGAAGGGTCGCGGCGGACACGCTGTCTCCTTTGGGTGGTTGTCGCGTTGGGATTGGCAGGCAAGTGCACGCTAGTCTAGCGCAGGCGCTGTGTCTCGCCAAACCTGCCTGCCTGGCGCACAACCGGACCGGTCTCTGCGGCGAAAGTTCCTGTAAACGGGGATCAAAGCCGGGGCCTCATGGGATAGACTGTGCGCTTGCCACCAGTGGGTGGCGCGGTTAGAACGATGTTGTCAGAAGCGGGGGCCGATATGGCGTGGGAAAAGCTCAAGAACAGTCTGCTGGAGGACCTGGCGCGGCGGATTGAACAACGGGCGGACAGGAGTGTGGCCAGCTCGCTGGAGAATCTGGCTGAAGTTTTTTACAGCCGTTTCCCGGCGGAGGACATGCGCGGCCGTTCCGCGGAAAACCTGTATGGCTGTCTGTACGGACTGCTGCACTTCATGCGGATGCTTGATACCCGCAAGCCGCGCGTACGTATTTTCAATCCGCACATGGACCGGCACGGGTGGGAGAGTACTGCCACGGTCATCACCATTCTCTGTCGGGACATGCCGTTCTGCACGGCCTCGGTGCGCGGCGAAATCAACCAGCGAGGCATCAATATTCACACACTGGCCAGCTGCAATCTGACAACCCGACGCGACGCCAGTGGCGGGCTGCTGGAGGTGACGTCGCGCGATTCCGACGACGCCGAACTCTCGCATGAGAGTCTGCTGTATTTTGAGATAACCCGTCATTCCAACCTGTCTGACCTCGCCGATCTTGAGACCGCAATACAGGGCATTCTTTCGGACGTCGCGTATGTCGTTGACGATTTTGCGGCCATGCGGGAACGCCTGGAAGCGGCGCAGGCCAGCGTCGGGGCCAATGACTGGATGCCCACCGCGGAGCGCGCAGAGACTGAGGCCTTCCTGTCCTGGCTCAGACACGATCATATGACGTTTCTCGGCTACGAGTATCTGCAAGTCGAAAGCGTCGGTGCCGATTGTGTCGTGACCAGTGAACGCGACAGCCACCTCGGCATTCTGCGTCAGCGCGACACACGGGGGGCACTGGAGCTGGAGAGTGATATCCGCGAGACCGGTCCCGCGGGCCTTAAGGAGACAGTGCTGAGTTTCGGCAAATCGCGCACGCGCTCGCGCGTGCATCGTCAGGCATATCCCGACTATGTCGAAGTCAAGGTGTTTGACGGCGACGGCATGCTGATCGGACAGCATCGCTTCCTCGGCCTGTATACGGCGGCGGTCTACAACATGAATCCTGCCCTGATTCCTGTACTGCGGGATAAGGTCAGCGGCGCTCTGGCCCTGTCTGGTCTCGACAAGAATGAGCATGACGGACGCGAACTCATCCGCGTGCTTGAGCTGTTCCCGAGAGACGAGCTGTTCCAGTCGAGCATCACGCGCCTGTTCGAGACGGCCAGCGCGATCAATCGCATACAGGAGCGACGTCAGACGCGCCTGTTTGTGCGTCGCGATACCCACGGCAAGTTTTTCAGCTGTCTCGTCTACATGCCCCGCGACCGCTACACCACCTATCAGCGCCGTCGTATCCAGAGCATTCTCACCGAGGCGTTCGGTGCCGAGGAATCCGAATTCACCACGCAGTTCAGCGAGTCCATTCTGGTTCGGGTGCATTTTGTCTTAAAGGTCGACCCGGCGCAGGAGCAGCGCTGCGACGTCAACGAAATAGAGGAGCAAATAGTGCAGGCGACACTGGCATGGGAGGACCGGCTGCGAGGTCGTCTGGTCGAAGAATTCGGGGATGAGGAGGGCGAACGCCTGATGCGCGAGGTTGGTGAGGGTTTCTCGCCTGGTTATCGCGATGACTTTGACCCGCGGGTGGGCGTGATGGATATGCACGAGCTGCTGGCGGTGCAGCGGGGCAGGGCGCTGGGAATGCGGCTGTACCGGCTCCTCGAAGAGCCGGATGATCACCTCAAGCTGAGGCTGTACAGCGCGGCGCGCCCGCTGCCACTGTCCGACGTGCTGCCCATTCTTGAGAACCTCGGCCTGCGGGTGGTGACAGAGCGCGCTTATCCGGTTCGGACCCGCTCGGACGGAGTGTACTGGATACAGGAGTTTTCGCTGATCTACTCGCTGGCCCAGAATATTGATCTGGACGAGGTCAAGGCTGAGTTCGAGGACGCATTTGCCCGCATCTGGTTTGGCGAAGCGGAGAGTGACAGCTTCAATCGCATGCTGCTTGGCACCCGGCTGAGCTGGAGGGAAATTGCCTTGCTCCGGGCCTATGCCTGCTACATGCGCCAGATCAACTTTCCCTACAGCCTTACCTATATCGCCGAGACAATGGCCGACCACCTCCACCTGTCGGCGGGCATTGTCGAGCTGTTCCTGACGCGGTTTTCGCCGGTATTCGATGGCGACGACGAGTGGCGCGCGCAGCGCGAGGCCGCGGTGGAGGAACGCATTTCGACGGGGCTGGATCGGGTTCAGAATCTTGGTCAGGACCGAATCATCCGGCAGTTTGTCCAGGTCATCAAGGCGACTCTGCGCACTAACTTCTTCCAGCCGGATGCGCGCGGGGACCTCAAACCCTACTTTTCCTTCAAGCTCGCCCCGGGTGACATCCCGGACATGCCGCGTCCCGTGCCGCTGTATGAAATCTACGTCTATTCACCGCGCCTTGAAGGGGTGCACCTGCGTGGCGGCAAGGTGGCGCGCGGCGGTCTGCGCTGGTCCGATCGCCTTGAGGACTTTCGCACCGAAGTGCTCGGCCTGGTCAAGGCGCAGCAGGTAAAGAATGCGGTGATCGTGCCGGTCGGCGCCAAGGGCGGCTTCGTGGCCAAGCGGCTGAGCCCCGACATGAGCCGGGATGAGGTGCAGACCGAGGGTGTGGAATGTTACAGGACGTTCATCCGCGGCCTGCTCGATATTACGGACAATCGAGTAGGCGATGGCATGGTGCGACCACAGCATGTGGTGGCCAAGGATGACGAGGACCCATACCTTGTAGTTGCGGCGGACAAAGGCACTGCGTCATTTTCCGATATCGCCAACGCGCTGGCTGAGGAATACGATTTCTGGCTCGGCGATGCCTTTGCCTCCGGAGGCAGCGTTGGCTATGACCACAAGAAAATGGGTATCACTGCGCGCGGGGCCTGGGTGTCCGTGGAGCGTCACTTCAGGGAGCTGGGTATCAACGTCGCGACCACCGATTTCACGGTCGTCGGTATCGGCGACATGGCGGGGGACGTATTTGGCAACGGGATGTTGCTGTCACAGCATATCCGGCTCGTGGCGGCCTTTAATCATCTGCATATTTTTATCGATCCCGAGCCGGATGCGGCGACGAGCTTCGCCGAGCGTGAGCGTCTGTTTCAGCTGCCGCGATCGAGCTGGGAAGACTACAACGCGCAGCTTATTTCAGAGGGCGGTGGCATTTTCAGTCGTCATGCCAAATCCATTACCGTGTCGCCGCAGATGCGCGCCCGCTTCGACATCCCGGTGGCGCGCGTCACCCCCGCGGAGCTGATCAATTACCTGCTCAAGGCGCGCGTCGATCTGCTGTGGAATGGCGGTATCGGCACCTATGTCAAATCCAGTCGCGAGGCCCACACGGATGTCGGTGACAAGACTAACGACAGTCTCCGGGTGAACGGCAGGGAGCTGCGCTGTCGCGTTGTCGGTGAGGGCGGCAATCTCGGCATGACCCAGCTGGGAAGAATCGAGTACGGCCTTGCCGGCGGACGTTCCAACACCGACTTCATCGACAACGCCGGTGGCGTGGATTGTTCCGACCACGAGGTGAATATCAAGATTCTGCTGGACACTGTGGTACGCCGCGGGGAATTGACTGGCAGGCATCGCAATGAGCTACTGGAATCCATGACGGAAAGCGTTGCCAGGCTGGTGCTGCTGAACAATTACCGGCAGGTACAGGCTATCAGCCTGGCGGAGTTCGAGGCACGGTCACGCGGCGGCGAGTACCGGCGACTGATCGCGCAACTCGAGGACAGCGGCAAGCTGGATCGCGAGCTCGAGTTCCTGCCCTCTGATGATGAGCTGGCCGATCGTCACGTGCGCGGCAAGCAGCTCACCCGCCCAGAGCTCGCTATTCTTGTGTCCTACAGCAAGGCCATCCTCAAGGAGCAACTCATTGCGTCGGCGCTGGGTGGCGATCCCATCCTTGCGCTGGCCGTTGCCACGGCATTCCCGGCTCAGCTTGTGGAACGCTACCCGGAGGAGGTGGACGAACACAGGCTGCACCGGGAAATCATGTGCACTCAGCTTGCGAACGACATGGTTAACCGCATGGGGCTTAATTTTGTGCCGCGCCAGCAGAAGGCGACCGGTGCCACCGTGGATGATATTGCCAGGGCCTATATTGCGACCCTGGAGATTTTCTCGGTGCCCTCAACGTGGTCGGATATGGAAGCGCTGGACTACAGCGTCGATGCGCGTATACAGCTCGAGATGACGGTCAATATCGTGCGACTGGTCAAGCGCTCGACACGCTGGCTGTTGCGCAATCGGCGCCATCAGCTTAGGCCGAGTGATCTGATCAGCGAGTTTCATGCGGGGATCGGTGAGCTGGCGACGGCGCTGCCGACCCTGCTGCGCGGTCCGGCACTTCAGCTCTTCCAGCAGCAGCGTGACCACTATTGTGAGGCGGGGGTGAGTGATGCGCTGGCGTCGACGATCGCGGGCGGTCTGCAGGCCTTTACGGGGCTCGCAATCCAGGACGCGGCAGCGCAGACGGGGGTGCCGCTGATGGAAGTGGCCGAGCTGTATTTTGATCTTGGCGAGCGGCTCGAGCTGGACTGGTTCGGCGGTCAGATACTGGCGACCAATGTGGACAACGAATGGCAGGCGATGGCGCGCGAGACCTACCTCGAGGACCTGCAATGGCAGCAGTGCACACTGACCATGGGGGTTTTGCGTCGCAAGTGCGACGGGCTGGACGTGGCGGGCTGCCTGTCGCGCTGGGAAAAAGAGGAGGCCCAGCTGCTGTCGCGCTGGCGCGATATGCTGGGAGAGCTGCACAGCACGACAGCCCCGGACTTTGCCATGTTTGCGGTGGCGAACCGCGAGCTGCTGGATCTGGCGCAGAGTAGTCGCCGCGGTTCATCGTAACGCGTTACGACCCCTGCCGGGTGGTACGGGTCAGCGCTGTGAGGCGGCTTTTGGCGCAAAGGGCACTTTGCGCGACTCACGCATGAGATTGCTCGCATCATCGCTGTTGAGTGGCTGTCCGAAAAAGAAGCCCTGCCCCAGGATTCCCTTGCGTGCGCGCACGAAGTCCGCCTGGTGTGCATCCTCAATGCCCCCGGCGACCAGCGACATGCGCAGGGCCTCGCCCATGGCGATGATGGTATTGGCGATAACGATACCGTCATCGGCGTCCGGGCTGATCGACTGGATGAATGACCCGTCGATTTTCAGTGTTCTTACCGGTATAGCCTGTAGCTGGCTGAGTGCAGCATAGCCGGTGCCGAAGTTGTCTACGGCCAGCCCCACGCCCAGTGCGGCAATGCGCTGCAGGTTGCTGATGGTGACGGTGTCATTGCGCAGGACTACCCCTTCGGTCATCTCCAGCTGCAGGCGATTCGTGGGGATATCCAGCAGGTTGAGAGTGGTCGTTAACTCATCACAGAAACCGGCGTGCGAGAGCGATGCCTCGCTGAAGTTGACGCTGATGTAGTCAGGCGCGATCTTATCCTCATGCCAGTCGCGCATGCGTTCACAGGCCATGCGCATCGACCACATATCCAGCTGCCGCACCAGGCCCGATTGCTCGGCAATGCCGATGAACTCGGCCGGTGCGATATCGCCAAGTTCCGGATGGTTCCAGCGCGCGAGTGCCTCGAAGGCGACGCAGGCGCCGCTGCCGAGATCAATCAGCGGATGGTACACCTGGGTGAGTGCACCCAGCGTAAGCGCCCGACGTAAGGCCTCCACCAGTTTGAGATAGCGGGTTGCGCTTGCCGTCATGTCCGGGGTGTAGAAGCGCCAGTCGTTGCGACCCTGCGTCTTGGCGCGATACATGGCCGTATCGGCAAACCGGAGCAGCTGCGAGCGATCACTGGCATCGTCCGGGTAAATGCTGATACCGATGCAGCAGCCGATGGTCACCCGGTGACCGTCAAGGTCAACGGGGTCCAGCAGTCGCTGCATCAGTTTCCCGGCTACCGTCGAGGCGCTGCGGGTCTCTGCCAGGTTGTCGAGAATAACGAGAAATTCATCGCCACCTACCCGCGCCAGCGTATCCGTATCGCGAAGCAGACTTGACATGCGCCTGCTCGTTTCGACCAGCAGCGCATCGCCCGCAGCGTGGCCAAGTGTGTCATTTACTTCCTTGAAACGATCGAGATCAATGAACATGACGGCGAGCCGATGTTTCCCGCGCCGTGCCCGCTTCAGGCTGCCATCCAGTAGCGAGTTGATGAACGCGCGATTGGGCAGGCCGGTGAGCGGGTCGTAGTGGGCCAGGCTCTCCAGTTTCTCCTGCGCTTCGTGCAGAGACGTAATGTCATGCCCGCTGACGACGACCCCGCTGATGGCATCGCCATGGCGCAGCGGCGTGTACAGGACATTAACGTAGAACCTCTCGCCGGTGCCGGGCTTTTCCCGCCACTCCTGGAAACAGACGGTTTCTCCGGCGAGGCATTGCTCGAGTTTCTCACGGATGCCGCCATTCACATGCTCTTCGCTGAGGATGTCGTCGACACGCATGCCCCGTATGCTGTTCTCAGGCAGGTCGAGAAAGGCGGCGTAGGCCGCGTTGACCATCAGGTAGCGGAAGTCTGTACCTATGACAGCGAGCTGGTCACGCGTGCTGGAGACGGCGGACTTGTAAATTTCCAGGTGTGCCAGCGCCCTGCGGTGCGCACTGATGTCGCGTATCAGACAGACAATGTGCTGCGCGTCCGGGGCGACTGTCAACCTGGCCTCGAACCAGACCGGCCCGTTGGCCATCTGCAGCTGGTACTCGCAGGACTCCAGCTTTCTCGAGGCTCTGCAGCGCTCGATAGTTGTCTTGAACGTGCGTGCAACCGGATCGGGCAGCAGGTCTTCCGGGCGGGCACCGAGAAACGTTTCCGGTAAGGTGTAGAGGTGGTGCGCCTCGCCTGCGCGATAGCGTACGATGCTGCCGTCCTCGGCCAGCAGGAAAAACAGGTCGGGCAGCGCCTCAATGACGGCTTCCATTGCAGCGCGATCCATCTCGCCAGCCCCCAGTCCCTGCAGCATCGCGTTCTCTTTTTTGGATGTGGGCGGTCGCGTCATGAAATCCCTGTCCTTTTCGCCATCGGGTCGGCGTGTTCTCAAGGTCTTTCCGCTGGCGACGCAGGCAGCACCGCTTCGTTGTCGAATAGTTAACGGATAGCCAGCGAAATGCAAACGTCTTTTTTGCCCGGATGGGTTAGGTCTGCTGTGACCGGTCGGGGTGGTCCCGTATCGGGTGCTGGAGAGTCAGTGAGGGGGGTCCTGTCAGGGCAGGTACCGGGCCGCTCCGACGGCCCGGCTGCGTGTCAGATGGTCGGTATGCGATGCACGCCGGAGACGCCGGTCATGCCATCCCACTGGTCGGATCTGCCTTCGCGCCAGCCCGACAGCCAGTTCATTCGCTGTTGTTCGTTCTCGTGCGGACAGATGTCCATGCTGCGTCCGGAGACGCCGGCATGATAGCCGCGGTCAAATGCTCGGGTGCCCATATCGCGTTTTTGTCTTTTCATAGTGTCGCCTCTGGTCCTATTCAAAACATACGATTGTGGGGGTTATGCCGCAGACTGAATCGACGCTACATCGGTAGCGGACGACGTCGCGAGCTGCAGCATGACCTGCCACATGGTCGATGTAAGCAGACCCGCAGCTGACTGTCGACTATCGTTTGGTTCCTAGCCGTGCAGGCATTAAGCCTCACAAGAATAAAAGGCTATATAAAAGCTATAAATCAATCGGTTATATGGTTTTTCGTATATTAAATCGAGATCATGAAAGGCGTTCAGACTGTGCGGCAGAAGGCCTGTGGGGCGTATCGTCTGTCTGAAGATCTTCGGCAATGCGTTCTATCCAGTGCATGACCGGTGCCCGGGCAGCCGCCTGCAGATGAAGCTGGCAGCCCACGTTGGCGGTCACGATCGTGCCCGGATGTGCCATTTCCAGGGCGGCGAGCTTGCGATCACGCAGTCTTTTACTGGTGGCTGGCTGCAGGATGGAATAGGTGCCCGCGGAGCCGCAGCACAGATGATCATCGCGGGTATTCGCCAGCAGGTAGCCGCAGCGGTCCATCAGTTGCCGGATCGTATTCGGCTGGCGCATACCGTGCTGCTGGCTGCAGGGGATGTGCACGGCGACAGCGGTGGCGACAGGGCGTATCGGCAGCGAATCGATGGCCTCTCGTGCAAGGGCGTCGCCGAGGTCACGCGTCAGGTCGCTGACCCGGGCCGACAGCTCAGCGTAGTCGGGGTCGGCCGCCAGCAGTCGCCCGCAATCGGCGATTTGCACACCGCAACCTGTCGCACTGCTGATGACCGCCTCCGCGCCGTCTTTTAGATGCGGGCAGATGGCATCCACCGTTCTACGTAGATGGTTTAGCGCCGCCTCGTGGGCACCGAGGTGGTGATCGACAGCGCCGCAGCAGGTTTCACCGGCAGCAAAGACCAGCTCGATACCCAGGTGCGCAAACACCCGGCGCGCCGCCTCGTTGGTCCGCGGTGTTGCGGCACGCTGCACACAGCCCTGCAGCAGCACCATGCGCCGCGGCAGACTGCGCGCCGGCACCGGCAGTCGCCGCTGTCGTGGCGGTATGTTGTCACGCAGCGGCGCTGGCATGGCGCCGCGCAGAGCCTGACCGAGCCGCAGCAGCGGGGTAAACAGGGCGGGGCGGGGCACAATCTGGCGCAGCAGCCAGCGCAGCGAGCGCGTCATCAGCGGACGGCTGTCCCGGTGATGCACAAGGCGGCGCCCGGCGTCGGCGATACGAGCATAGGCCACGCCCGAGGGGCAGGTCGTCTCACAGCTGCGACAGGTGAGGCAGCGATCGAGGTGGGTTTCAACGGCAGTGTCACCGTTGCCTGTTTCGAGCAGGGATTTGATGAGATAAATTCGCCCGCGGGGACTGTCGCGCTCATCGCGGTTGTCGAGGTAGGTCGGGCAGGTTGCCAGACAGAACCCGCAGTGCACGCAGGCGCTCGTCAATGCGGCGGCTTCCTGTGCTGCGGGGTCGTCCGCGAAATCGGCATGAAGTTGTACATGCATGTGAAACGCCTGCTATTGATCGTTGAAAAGGCGGCCTGGATTGAAGATTCCGCTTGGGTCCAGCGCATACTTGAGTCGTTGCTGGAGCGTTTTCTCCGCGCCGGACATCGGCCCATTGACGTCGCTGCGGCGATCGCCACCTCGCCACAGCTGCGCGCGGCCGCCCGCAGCGCTGGCGGCTTCGTGCATGGCGGCCGGGTCGTGGTTGCCGGCAAAGAAACGCAGAGCGCCGCACCAGTCGATACTGTCCGGCGTGGCCCGGGTCAGCGGCGAAGATGGTGCGACGGACAGTCGCCACAGGGGCGCAATCCCTGAAAAGGGAGCCTTGTCCAGCGTATCCAGTGCCTGCCAGGGTGCGCTGTCACTCACCGCTTCACCACCCTCGCTGCGGCGAAAGTCCTCCACGGCGTCGGCCGTGCCGCTCGCGCGCAGATACAGTGTGTTGCCGGTCCAGCAAGCGCCACTCAGGGGCCCGGGCAGCGCTGCCAGGGTGACCATCCGCGCAATGGCGGCTGCTGCCGGGAGCGTATAGGCGAGCGTGATTTCCCGCGCCGGCTTTGGCACGACCCGCAGCGTGACAGCGGTAATCACGCCGAGCGTGCCCTGGGCGCCGGCCTGCAGGCGGCTGACATCATAACCGGCCACATTCTTCATGACCTGTCCGCCATAGCGCAGAATTTCGCCGTGGCCATTGATGAACTCAAGCCCGAGAATGCTGTCGCGCAGGGCGCCGCGCCAGGGGCGACCCGGGCCCGAAGCGTTGCAGGCGACGCTGCCACCAAGCGTCGCCGCGCCGCCGAACAAGGGACACTCGGCGGGCAGCATCTGGTTCTGTTCCGCCAGTGCGGCATGGATCTGTGCCATCGGCGTGCCGGCGCGGGCGCTTATCACCAGTTCGTCGGGCTGATAGTCGGTGATGCCGTGGTGGCCCGTCACGTCCAGGCGCGTGCCTCTCACCTCGCGCCCGAAGTATCCGGTCTTGCTACCCGCGCCGGCAATGTGCAGGGGTGATTTTCCCGTTATCGCCTCCAGCACCGCCTCGCGCAGCTCACTCGAACAATCAGCCATGAAGGTGCCTCTGCGGCAGGGCACGGTATTCCTGGCAGCGCTTGAGCACTGGAATACCCTTGCCTGGATTGAGGTTCAGCGAGGGGTCGAATGCCACCTTGATGGCCTCGAGCTGCAGCAGCTCGGCGTTGCTGAATTGCACCGACATCTGCGCCAGTTTTTCCAGGCCGACGCCGTGTTCACCGGTAATGCAGCCGCCGAGTTCCACGCTGCGCTCGAGAATGCGGGCCCCGAGGGCCTCGGCGCGGCGGATCTCCTCGGGTTGACTGGCATCGAACAATATCAGCGGGTGCAGGTTGCCGTCCCCGGCGTGAAACACATTGGCAACGCGCAGGCCACTTTGTCCTGCCATATCGCTGATCTCGGCAAGCATCTGCGCCACGTGCCGGCGTGGAATGGTGCCGTCCATGCAGTAGTAGTCCGGCGACAGTCGACCGACAGCGGGGAAGGCCGATTTGCGACCACGCCACAGCCGCTGCCGGGTGGGGCTGTCCCTTGCCACTTCGACGCGGCTGGCCCCCGCAGTCTGCAGCAGCGCGCTCACCGCAGCGCACTGCTGTGCGACTTCTGCCTCGTTGCCGTCAAGTTCGCATAGCAGCAGGGCTGCAGCGTCGCGGGGATAGCCGGCGCCGGCAAAATCCTCTGCCGCCTGAATGGCCAGGGCGTCCATCATCTCGAGGCCGGCGGGAAGAATGCCTGCGGCAATCACTTCGCCTACGGCGTCGCCAGCTGCTGTTACCGTGTTGAAGCCTGCCATGATCACCGCGACAGATGTCGGCAGTGGGAGCAGTTTCACCGTGATTTCCACCACGACCCCCAGCAGGCCTTCGGAGCCGATCACCAGCGCTAGCAGGTCCGGGCCGGGGGTGTCGAGGCCGCTGCCGCCAAGTGTCAGCGTCTCGCCCTCTGCGGTGATCAGGGTCAGGGCGGTCACGTTATGCACCGTGAGGCCGTATTTCAGGCAGTGCACGCCACCGGCATTCTCGGCAACGTTGCCGCCAATCGAGCAGGCGATCTGGGAGGAGGGGTCCGGCGCGTAAAAAAGGCCATAGGCAGCGGCAGCCTCGGAAATCGACAAATTGGTGACACCCGGCTGCACGCGGGCAATGCGATTGGCGGCGTCGATATCGACAATGCGGTCGAGCCCCGCCAGACTGATCACAATGCCTTCAGGGTGTGGCATGGCGCCGGCGGAGAGCCCGGTCCCTGAGCCGCGGGGCACCACCGGAACATCGAGGCGGTGGCACAGTGACATGACTGCGGCGACCTCGTCGGCCGCGCGGGGCATTACCACCGCCAGTGGCAGCTCGCAGTAGAGCGGCAGACCATCGCATTCCCAGGCGCGCAGGGAGGCCGGATCGCTGATGACGGCCTGCGCGGGCAGGATTTCTGTCAGTCCATCCAGCAGCGCGCGGACATTGATGTCCTGCCTGTGTTTCACCTCTTTCACTCAACTCACCCCACTGACCTGGCGCGGGCAGACACCCGTATCCGGATGTTACGTCAGCTGACGTTCCGGTGATACGCTGTGATCCGATCGAAAGCGCGTCCGGCATGTTGCGATGCCATGTTTGAAGCTGCCGTGCCGTCAACAGTGTAATGAAAGAGGTCTGTCAATGAAGAACCCGTTATCCCGCTGTCTCTGTTTGCTTTTATCCGGCGCTGCGTTTGCCGCCAGCACCATCGCCAGCCCCGCGCTGGACCCGCGTGAACAGGCTATCGTTGATGCCGTCGCGGCACGGCACACCGAGGCGGTGGCGCTGCTCAGAGCCTCGGTCGAGATCAACAGCGGCACCATGAACCTCGACGGCGTGAAACGGGTTGGCGAACTGCTGGCGACGGAGTTCCGTGACATCGGCTTTGCCACGGAATGGGTCGATGGCGCCGCGTTCAAACGGGCAGGGCATCTGGTTGCCAGCGGCGGCTCCGAGGGTCCTCGCGTGCTGCTGATAGGCCACCTCGATACCGTATTCCCCGCGGAGGCCGGTTTTCAGGAGTGGACTGTGCTCGAGGATGGGCGCGTGCGTGCGCCGGGCATTACTGACATGAAGGGCGGCAACGTGGTCATGCTGGAGGCGCTGCGCGCGCTGCAGCAGACGGGGGTGCTGGACGGCCTGCAGGTTCGCGCCGTCCTCACCGGCGATGAGGAAGACCGTGGGCGGCCGCTCAGCGTCGCCAATGCGGCGCTCGAAGACGCGGCGAAATGGGCTGACTTTGCCATCGGCTTCGAGGATGGCGATGGCGACACCGCAACGGCCGTTGTTGCCCGTCGCGGCTCCAGCAGCTGGCAGCTTTCCACCCGCGGCCGTCCGGCGCATTCGTCGCAGATTTTCCGTGAGGATATCGGCGATGGCGCGGCTTTTGAGATGGCACGCATTCTCAATGCCTGGCGCGAGGCGCTTGCGGAGGAGGAAAATCTGACCTTCAATCCAGGTCTGGTGATGGCGGGCACCGACATCCAGCACGACAGCGCGAACACGCGGGGCGAGGCCTTTGGCAAGGGCAACGTCATCGCCCAGACCGCGGTAGCGACCGGCGGCATTCGTGCCCTATCACCGCAACAGCTCGAACGGGCGGTTGCCGTCATGCGCGAGATTGCCTCCCGTAATCTCAACGGAACGCAGTCGGAGTTTGTGTTCGACACTGGCTATCCCCCCATGCCGCCGACCGATAACAATCAGGAATTGCTGGCGCTTTACAGCGGCGTCAGCGAAGCACTGGGCATGGGCGAGGTGCGGGCGGTCAATCCGCGCCTGGCGGGCGCCGCCGATGTGTCATTCACCGCCCCCTATGTGCGAGCGGCGCTGGATGGTATCGGCATGATGGGCAGTGGCGGCCATACCGTGGATGAAACGGCAGACCTCAATACACTGCTCACCCAGTCACAGCGTGCTGCGCTGTTTCTGTATCGCCTGTCGATCAGCGCGCACGCGTTCCCGTCGGGCCGTGCCCAATAGGTAAAGGCTCGGCGTTGCTCCCCGCTGGCGCGGACACCGCTGTCCCGCCACATTAAGCTCTATGGGTCGATCGTGCGGCGGGTATTGGCGCGCCTTTTGCCGTCCGCATTAATCGAGTAGGCCATCAAATTCGTCTTCGCTGTGCCAGGGGCTGAGAAGCCGTTCAGCACTGCGCTTTCGCGACGTCTCGATGACTCTTATTTTTCCGCCGCACTCAAGAAACTGATCAATTTGACGGTTGATCGCGTCGCGTAAACGCTGCTTTGCCGCGGGGTTGGAGATGTTCGACTCTCGAATCATGGCGATGCCCTCCTAATTGTGCAATGTCAGGATGCGGCTGCCGTGTTTCAGAAAAAAACAGTTTGGTGAAAATTTCGTGACGACACCGGCGTCGGTTCGACGCCCGTCCGGATCAGCTCGATCGTGATATCGATTCGTGGGCTCGACGCAAAAACGACAATAAAAAACAGGGTTGTCACATTCACGTCATAAATCGCCAGTAACGTGCGTCCCGTGGAAGCCAGCCGGGTCGGGCGTCGACCACAACCAGATACAACCAGAAGACACGATAGCAGGGGCACAACAGACATGATCAAGGCGTATATGAAACGGCTGGGTGGAGCGGTGCTGTTGTTCCTGCTGCTGCAGGCCTTGCCTTCGCAAGCTGCTGGCGAACTGATTGTTTATACGTTTGACGGTGACGCTGCCGCAACTGACCTCACATTGGTTCTGGACGGATCCACTGAGAGATCGTTGCGTCGCGACGGGTCGGCAGTATTCAACCTCACGCCAGGTGCACACAGCGTCCAGGTCAAGAACGGCGATGCCACGCTTTACAGTTTTCGTTTCGATACCGCCCGCGGCCAGCTGGTCGATGTCGTGATCGACCTTGAGAGCGAGAATCATTTTGTCGAGGCTTACAGCCCGACTGAGTCGGGCGAAGTGCGCCGCAGCGCGCCCACGGGCTCGCTGACTGGGGTTGTCGCGTCTGCCGGCAGTCGTGTACCCAGTGCGCGTATCGTCATTCGCGGCACGGACAGGGTGCTGAATTCCGACGCACAGGGACGCTTCGAGGTGGAGCTCCCACGCGGTCGCTACGATATGCTGATTGAGCGCGGTGGCGCCGATCCTGTCACCGAAACAGTGCGCGTAGTGTCCAACGTAACGCGGGCGGTCACTCTTCAGTTGCCGTCCTCCGGAATTTCCCTGCCGTCCGTGCAAATGGAAGAGGTTACGGTGGTAGCCACCTACAACCCCGCGGCTTTCGGTCTCTCAGAGCGTGATTCGTCTAACATCGTCGACACTCTGGACCTGGAGTCACTCGCCAGGTTTGCCGATACCAATGTCGCTTCGTCGGTGGTGCGTGTGCCCAGCGTGACGGTGCAGGATAATCGTTTCGTTTTCATTCGAGGGCTGGGGGGGCGTTATATCGCGACCACCCTCAATGGTGCTTTCATGCCAAGCACCGACCCCTCAAAGCGGACGGTCCCGCTGGATCTTTTCCCGAGCAATTTCGTCAGTCAGCTAGATATTAAGAAGACATTCCTCGCCAGCATGCCAGGCGAAAGCACGGGCGGAAACCTGGTGATCAATACCAGAACGTTTCCCGACGAGCGATCTGGGGGACTCAGCATCCGGGTCACGGGCACACAGGGGCTGACGGGCGAAGACGCGTTCACTGACGAGACCAATGGCGGCTTCGACCTGATCGGTTGGGACGCAGGAAAGCGCGAAGTTCCCGGCGGTGTGCGCGGAATTTCGGAGATTCTTGGCCTCGGCACGGTTACCGACACCGCCACGGGGGAAAGTTTTGATCTTAGCGACGGCGTGCAGCGCGAACTGCAGCGGGTGGGCGCGCTTCTGATCAGTGACGACATGGACCTGGGCATGGCTACCGCGTCTCCGGATGTCCGCATCGGTGCCAACTATGGCGATCTGTTCTACATCGATGATGCCGAGCTTGGCGCTTTCATTGCGGTTAATTTTGAAAACGCCTGGACGCAGAAAGATGAAGGCGTGCGCAACACGTACACGCCCTCCGGCGACACGCTTGATATCTTCCGCTTTCAGGAAAATGCCAATAATGTCGAGCTTAATGGCCTGTTGGCGCTCGGCCTCAATATTGGTGACCATACCTTTGAATCCAACACGTTGGTGTCGCGCAGCACGCAGAGCAAGGTCGTGCGCACCGTAGGCAGGGAGGGGGATGAGTTCCAGTCGCAGATTTTCCATACGGTTGACTGGGTAGAGCGACAGTATCTCTCGCAGCAGTTCACTGGCTCACATCCGATTAACGATAGCCGCACCCTCACAGGTAAATGGCAGATCACCGCGAGTCAGGCGCGCCGCGACGCTCCGGATCGTCGCGAGGTCGTGTTCAGTGCCAACCAGGGCACGACGGCACCGGAGTCGCTGATCGCGGGCTTTGATTTTTCAAAGCTGAATAATGAGCAGACGATTCCGCTGGACGGCTTCTTTCTGGAGCCAAATACGATCGTTCGTCGCTACGATGAACTGACTGACGATAATCTTGATTTTTCTGCAGACCTGTCCTGGGACGTGTTGGACAACGGCAGCTCTTACGCAACGCTGGAAACCGGTGTCCAACTCATCTACCGGGAGCGCGACTCTGACTCCGATACCTATGGTTTCAACATTAACCAGGGACTCGTAGACAACCTGATTGCCCCAAACGTGCAAGTCTCTGAAATTATCACGCCGGAAACAATTACCGGAAACCCTAACAACGGCTTTGCTTTCCTGGACAAGACCCTGGCCAGTGATAGCTATGAAGCGGAACTGGAATACAACAGTGCCTATCTGGCTTATGACCATATGCTGAATGGTCGCTATCAGTTCATCGCCGGACTGCGCTACGAAACTTACGATCAGACCACCGATACCTTCTCACTGCAGGGTGCGGGCGACGCGGTGCAGTCGATTATTGAGGAAGACAGCCTCTTGCCCAGCCTGGGTTTCAACTGGTTTTACTCCGATACGCAACAGCTTCGCCTCGCTGTTTCGCAGACTGTAGCGCGGCCGGACTTCAAGGAAGCGGCGAATGCGACGTTCTTCGACACGGAATTCGACTTCCGCGTGCGCGGCAATCCCAATCTTGAGATCTCGGACATCATTAATGTCGACATGCGCTGGGAGTGGTATTTCAGCGACGAGGATAGCCTCTCCGCTGCGGTTTTCTACAAGGATATGGATAAGCCTATCGAGCGTGTCGTGCAGGCCGCATCTGGCACCGCAGGCAATTCGCGCACCTTTGACAACGCGGATTCCGCTGAGCTTTACGGTATCGAGATAGAGGGCAAGAAGGCATTCCAGATCGGTGATGATTACAGCCGTTCATTCTTTGTGGCAGTCAACGCGAGTCTCATCGAGTCCGAAGTGGAACGCCCGGGCGAAGAGAGCCGCAAGCTGCAGGGCCAGCCTGACTATACCTTCAACCTGGTGCTCGGCTACGACGATCTCGCCCGCGGTCACCAGCTGACGATGCTGCTCAACCAGAACGGTGAGTCAATCAAGGACGTGGGCATTCTCGGCAACGCTGACGTGATCGAGGAGTCGCGGCTCGATCTCAATCTAGTCTATCGCTATGACCTGAGCGAAAGCTTCACCCTGCGCGCGAAGCTCAACAACCTGTTGAACGATGATGTTGCATTTACGCAGGCGGGAGACACTTTCCTCGGCTACAAGCGAGGCGTCGAGTTTCAGCTCGGTGTGGACTGGGATTTTTGAACTGACACGCAACTGGCGTGACAACCTCTGGCAACAAACCTCTGGGAGAGAGACTGATGATCAGAAAAACGGTGCTGGCAACAGCGATCCTGGGCGCCATCGGCGGCCTCTACGGGTGTTCCGAGGGTGATGAATCGAATATTGTTATCGACGCGCCCACGACCAACACCACCAACAATAACTCCGACGGTGGTTCGGGTGGTGAAACCGGTGGGGATAGCGGCGGTGTCTCGCAGAACTGTCCCGACTGGGCGGGTGCCAAGCAGCGCGATGCTGATGGCAACGATGTGTGTGCGCTGCCAGCACAGATTTCCCAGAATCGGACGCTGGACAATGACATCGTCTGGCTGATGGAGGGTCGCGTCACGGTCGGAAACGGTAACGCGGAAATCGGTGCAGACGGTGAGCTGACGAGCGGCAACGCGCTTCAGAATGTGACCCTTACTATTCAGGAAGGCACCGAAATCAAAGGTGTGACGGGTACTTTCGCCAATCTCCTGATAACGCGTGGCAGCCGTATCCAGGCGATCGGCACAGCTGATGCGCCGATTATATTCAGCTCTGACGATCCCGGCTACGACGGAAGCGGCGAATGGGGCGGGTTGGTCGTGCACGGCTTCGGCAGCCACAACCAGTGCGGCGTCGATACCTGCAATATCGATTCAGAGGGTGAATCCGGGTTCGCCGGCGGCTTTGACCCGAGCGATGACAGCGGCACGCTTTCCTACGTAGTGGTTACCGAAGGTGGCTTCGAGTTCTCCGTTGGTAACGAGATCAACGGCATCTCGCTGATGAGCGTGGGTAAAGGTACACAGATCGATCACATTCAGGTCAATGATAATTCTGACGACGGCATTGAGTTTTACGGCGGCGACGTTGACGTCAAATACGCTGTGTTCACCGGTAACCTGGACGACTCTGTCGACTGGGATGAGGGCTTTGTCGGCAATCTTCAGTATGTCATTGTCAAGCAGAATGCCTCGGTGCAGGGCAATGCATTCGAGATGGATACGCAGGGTAACCCCGAGCCGCTGTCCAAGCCCACGGTTGCCAATGTCACGATCATCGGCGACGGCGTCGCCGATGATGAGGAAGAAATGCTGGTGTTCAAGGCGGGCTCGGGCGGCTTCTTCCACAACGTTGCGTTTACAGTCGCGGAAAGCAACAGCACTATCGAGAACTGTGTGGAAGTGCAGGGCGCTGATTCGGAAGCCCTTATCAACAGGGCGCTGGTGCTGAACAATGCGATTGCCGACTGTGCGGGCGGCGCAGGCACTGGCAATATCGGCAACAATACGCTGGATGCCACGACGATCTACCCGGTCGAGGCGAATCTCGATGACAACCTGGCGTCCCAGGCGCCCGAGGCGGTCCTCAACGCACCGATCAGCTGGACCGAGATCAACGGTATCTATTCCGAAAGCCTCGCTGACGAGGGTTTCCTGGATGAGACCGACTTTATCGGGGCCGTAAATCCTGACGGCAGCGACGTCTGGTGGCAGGGCTGGACCTTGCCCGGCACCGTCAACTAAAACCAGCGATAATCCGTGTGTAAACCGTGTCCCCGCAAGCGGGACACGGTTTTTTTGTCAGACGAGGCGCAGCGCTTCGGGGCAAAACCACTTCCTGTCATAAAAATGTCACCTTGCTCGTGTACTGTCCCATCCATCAATTCTGGGAGAGCGCGATATGCGTAATGTTTTCATCACAGGCGGTGTTTTGCTGTCTTTGTTGCTGGCCGCCGGCGCACAGGCGCTTGCGCTTGGTCCGAAGGAGTTTGCTGCTGCGAAAACCGTTGCCTGCGTGATGGCGCAGGATTCTCTTGGGTATCTGTCCGAGAACGACTTCAACGATCTGGTTGATCAGGCCCTGGCGGATTTCGAGGGTGATGCCGGCGATGTGATCTATGCCAAGGCCGTCGGTTATTTTGACGGGCTGATGTTTGGTATTCCCGAATCGGATCGGCAACTGGTACAGGCACGCCTGCGCCAGTTCAATGCCAGTCGCGCATGTACGCAGCTGGTGAGCAGCAATGTCCAGCTGTAGCCCCAGGTAGCTAACAGGCGTCGACAAGGATACGCCCGCGCTGCTCCGCTGATCGCCTGCCGCCGTGCTATGTCCTCGAACCAGACCATCGTCTGGCTTCTTTCCCTGGACCATCTCTTCCCCCTGATGGTCATTCGCCCGACCACTTGCGCGGCCGGGCTTTTTTTTGTGCGAGAATAGGACCGTTAATTCGTAAGTGTCGACTGAAGGAGGTTGCAGCTGATGAACCCGGTAAAGGCAGTTGAGGCTGTGCGCATCGCGGCGGGGTCAGCCCTGGGTCGCGTCATCCTGATTGTTGCAGCGACCGTGGCGCTGAGCGCCTGCACGAATGTCTCGGTGTCGGACTACCGCGGCGAGACGCCTCGGTTCGATCCCGAGACGTTTTTCAGCGGAGAACTGGTCGCACACGGAATGCTAAAAGACCGCGGCGGGCGGGTGACGCGTCGCTTCATTGCAGAGATTGATGCCTCCTGGCGGGACGGCATCGGCACGCTGGACGAGCAGTTTGTGTTTTCCGACGGAGAAGAGAGTCAGCGCGTCTGGACGCTGCGGCCCGATGGCCCGGGCAGGTATATCGGCACCGCGGGCGACGTCGTCGGCGAGTCACCGGTGACGGTTGCCGGCAATGCCATGTTTCTCGACTATACGCTCCGCGTGCCGTACGGGGATGGCACCATTGATGTACAGATTGATGATCGCATGTACCTTATCGATGACAGCACCCTGATCAACGAGTCCGTGATGCGAAAGTTTGGCTTCCGCGTGGGCGAAATTGTGCTGGTGATCCGCCGCGCAGGTAACGCTGAGGGTAGGACGGGGGGTGCACGATGAACCTGCCGCAGCGGCTCACGCAGTCTCTCGGTTATGCCGGTCTACTGCCGTTTCTTGGCTTTGCCGTCGGTGTCTGGGCGCTTCAGGGTTATGTGCAGGCGCTGTCCATGCAGGGTTTTCTGGTTTATTCCCTGGCGATACTGTGTTTTCTCGCCGGCAGTCTCTGGGGGTCTGCGCCGCAGTATGCAGAAAGCGCCAGGACGCCGCGCCTTCTGGTCAGTAATGGCGTCGTCATTTTTGCCGTACTGGGCTTTCTGACAGCGCAGCCATTGATCGCTGCGCTGCTCCTGATGCTCGGGCATCTGGCGCAGCTCTGGTACGAGCGCAATACACTGCCTCAAAGCGGGTGGTACCGCACGCTGCGCACGCGACTCACGCTGGTGGCTGTCGTGGCGCATCTGGTGTACGCGGCGGCTCTGGTGCAGCTCAATCCCTGACGAACGGATTGCCGGCCAATGCCCCGCGTTGATTGAAGCGTGAAGCCCTGGTTATATACACTGATGCTTTGTTGGACAGGACGCAGAGCGTGATATACGCAAAATCAGCGCAGGAAGCGGTCAGCGCCATCGATTCCGATGAGTTTGTGTGGTGTCATTCCATGGCCGCCACGCCCAAGGTGCTGCTTGACGCTCTGGCCAGCCATGCGCTCTCCCGCAGCAACATCACCCTCATGCAGCTACACCTGGAGCACGCCGAATCCGTCACCGTTCCGGCCATGGAGGATCATCTGCGGCACCGCTGTTTTTTTGCCGGCAAGGCGACCCGGGAACTGATCAACGCCGGTAGAGCAGATTACGTGCCGATGTTTCTTTCGGAACTGCCCAAGCTGTTTCGTAAAGGCGAACAGCGGGTGGATACGGCGCTGGTACAGGTATCGCCGCCGGACCATCACGGCAACTGCTCTCTCGGGATTTCCGTCGAGGCCACTCGGGCCGCCTGCGAGGTCGCCGGGAAAGTCATTGCTCATATTAATCCTGACATGCCGCGCACCCACGGTGACAGCTTCATAAACGTCCGCAATATCCATTCGGGCTTTGAATCCCGGGAGCCCCTGATTACCTCCGGCGGCCGCTCCCCTTCTGCGGTAGAGAGCCGCATTGGTGCAAACGTAGCCAGCCTGGTCGAAAATGGCGCCTGCCTGCAGATGGGTATCGGGGCAATTCCGGATGCAGCACTGCGCTGCCTGGGTGGCCACAGTCACCTCGGTATACATACGGAAATGTTCTCCGACGGCGTGTTGCCTCTGCTCGACGCCGGCGTGATCGACAATTCACAGAAAAAGGTCGTCCGCGGACGCACCGTCACCGGTTTCGCCATGGGTAGCAGCGAGCTTTACGACTATGTGCACGATAACCCCGAGGTAACTTTCCTCGATATCGAGTTCGTCAACAATCCTACGGTGATTGCCAAAAATCCGCGGGTCACCTCGATCAACAGTGCCCTTCAGATCGACCTGTCTGGCCAGGTCTGTGCCGACTCCATCGGCCACCGCATCTATTCCGGTGTGGGCGGGCAGGTGGATTTTGTTCTTGGCGCTACCTATTCGGAGCACGGTAAGAGCATTATCGCGCTGCCGAGCACCGCGCAGGGTGGCCAGTCATCCCGTCTGGTGTCAACGCTCGCGGCCGGGGCAGGGGTTGTAACCACCCGTGCCCAGGTCGACTACGTGGTGACAGAATACGGCGTAGCACAGCTGCGTGGCAGATCACTGTCAGAGCGTGCAGCGGCGCTGGTGGCTATCGCGCACCCGGATTTCCGTGAGCCACTGGCTCGGGAAGCCTACGAAAACCTGCATATCACTGTGTCGTGATGTGTCCTCAGTCCATTAGAGAGATAACGCATGAATGAACAGATACGACTCGGTAACCCGGTAGGTCTGGATACCCTGATTAGGGAACCCGCTGAGCCGCGGCAACCGGGCTCAGGAGAGATTCAGGTCAGCGTGGCGGCCAGTTCACTCAACTTCCACGATTACGTTGTGGTTACCGGTGTGCTGCCAGTCCAGCCGGGCCGCATTCCGCTATCGGATGGTGCCGGTATTGTCACTGCGGTCGGAGACGACGTCACCGGCTTTTCGGTCGGCGATCGCGTGATGAGCCATTTCTTTCCCGCCTGGGTCGACGGTCCGGCGCGCATGCCCAGGCTGCTGGGCGTGCCCGGAGACCACGTTGACGGCTTTGCCTCTTCGACGGTAACCATGCCGGCGTCGGTATTCAGCCGGACCCCCGCCAACCTGACGCTGCGCGAGGCCGCAACCTTGCCCTGCGCGGCGCTGACCGCCTGGCGTGCCCTTATCGTTGAGACGCAGCTGCGGCCTGGCGACTGGGTGCTCGTGCAGGGCAGCGGCGGTGTGAGTCTGTTTGCGCTGCAGTTTGCCCGGCTCATGGGCTGCCGCGTCATCGCCACCTCGTCCTCCAGCGAGAAACTCGAGCGTCTGCGGGCGTTGGGCGCTGAACACGTTATTAATTACCGCGAGCAGCCCGACTGGGGCAAAGAAGCGGCGCGCCTGACCGGCGGTGCGGGGGTATCACTGGTGGTGGAAGTCGGCGGGCCGGCAACGGTGCGACAGTCGGTCAAGGCGGTCGCCTTCGGCGGCTGCATCTGCATGATCGGGGTTCTGACAGGGATAGCGGGCGAGGTGCCGCTGGCGGAACTGTTCCAGAAGAATGCGCGTATTTCCGGCATTACCGTGGGTAGCCAGGCGATGCAGGAAGATATGATTACCGCCATTGAGAGTGCTGACCTGCATCCGGTCATTGACAGCGATTATCCGCTGGCGCAGATGGCAGACGCCTTCCGGCACCAGGAGTCACAGGCGCATTTTGGCAAGATCTGCCTGCTGATGGGAGACGCGGCGGACTAGATCCGCCTCATCGCGCTACTTGCGGTCAATCTCGTCGAGTTGTAGATCGATATCGCTGAAGTTGTCGCCTTTGTTCAGGCGAATGTGCAGCGACACATTATTCTTGGACTCGGCAAACTCGATTGCGGTCTCTGCCGAAATCTTGCCTTTTTCATACAGCTCGATCATGGCCTGGTCGTAGGTGCGCATCTGATACTTTCCCCCCTGGGCCATGGTGTCGCGCAGCTCACCGAGATCCTGCTTCGATATCAGGTCCTGCACGCGCGGGGTATTGATCAGCACCTCCATGGCTGCGGTCTTGCCACCGGCGATGGTAGGCACCAGGCGCTGGGAAATAATGGCTCGTAGATTCTGGGCGATGCGCGCGACCTCGTTGGCCTGATCCTCGGGCGGGAAGAATGTGATCATGCGTTCGATCGCGGAGATGGCGTTATTCGAGTGCAGTGTCGTGAGGCACAGGTGGCCGGTGTTGGCAAATTTCAGCGCGTACTCCATGGTCTCGTGGTCGCGGATCTCACCAAGCAGGATCACGTTGGGGGCCGAGCGCATGGCCGAGCGGATTCCCGTGTTGTAGGTTTCCGTATCGACACCGATCTCGCGCTGCGCGACCACGGATCGTTTGTGCGAATGCAGATACTCGATCGGGTCCTCCAGCGTCAGAATATGGCCGGCGGCATTGCTGTTGCGGTGGTCGATCATGGCCGCCAGGCTGGTCGATTTGCCGGAGCCGGTAGAGCCCACGACCACGATAAGGCCGTTCTTTTCCATTACCAGGTCGTTGAGCACCGTGGGCAATCCGAGCTGCTCCACGGTGGGTATCTCGTTATGCACGTAGCGGAACACCAGCGATGTCTCGCCGCGCTGCTTGAACGCAGATCCCCGGAAACGCCCCAGGTTGGGAATGCCCAGGCTGAAATCCACCTCACCGTGCTCCTCAAACTCCATGATCTTGCGATCCGAGGTCAGCGTTCTGAAAATGCGATCAACCTGTCCGGCCACCAGCTTCTCGCCGATCCAGGCGAATCCGAACGCCCCCTTGATCAGGATTTTGGCGCCCGTGTGCAGGTACATGTCCTCGCCGTCTTTCTTGACCATCAGGGCGAGATAGGGGGCAATTTCGAGATCTGTATCGGACATAGTGGCATCCCATGGCTGTGCGGGAAGTATCGCACTGTGGCGCCGCTGGCAAAAGGGCTCTTCAGCCGGGGGGACTCAATGCCGTGCACGGTGGTCTGATGGCATCTACCTGGGCACAAAACTTGTGTTCGCGGCGTCGTCGCGGAATAATCCGCGTTTCACATCTCCGCCTGTAGCTCAGCAGGATAGAGCAACCGCCTCCTAAGCGGTAGGTCGCAAGTTCGACTCTTGCCAGGCGGACCATTTTCCCGTGACTCACCCGGCGCCCGTAGGCACTCTGGCGCCGCGGTGCTAGACTGCCTGCCAAGCCTCTACAGGAGTCTGCGTTGTTGTCTTTAAGGGCGATACCTCTCGTCGCGCTGCTTGCCGCTGTCGGTACCTTCTGCCCCACTGCGTTTTCACAGCCCTTGCAGGACAGTGATCTGTCGGGTTATCGCGCCAGCTATGGCGAAGCCCGGCAGGCCATTGACCGTGGTCGCTGGACAGAGTACGAGCGCTTGCGCAGTCGTCTCGACGACTATCCACTGGCGCTGTATCTCGATTATTTTCGCCTGCGCTCGGGATCCTCCCGGGTGACGGTGCAGGCTGCCCGGCAGTTCATGGATCGCAGTCGGGATTCGCCGCTTGCGAATCGTTTTCTGGCGGCCTATCTGTCGCGGGCAGGCCGCGAGCGTCGGTGGCAGGACTACCTCGCAGTGATGCCGGACAGACCTAACGACATCGAACTGCAGTGTTATTATTTCCGCGCCCAGCTGGCCACGGGCAATGCGCTGCGGGCGTGGCAGGGAGCGACGGAACTCTGGGTGCATGGACAGTCCCGGCCGAAAGAATGCGATCCGCTTTTCAAGGCATGGATGGACGCGGGCGGTCTGACAGACAGGCATGTATGGAACCGGCTGAAACTGGCCTTTGAAGCGCGCCAGGGTGGCCTGATGACCTACGTGGGTAAGCAGGCAACTGCATCTCTCGCTCCCTGGGTAGAGCGGGCGGAATCGGTTTACCGTCGTCCTGATACCGTGCTCAGGGTGACCGCCAGTCTGCCGGACAGCGCCTATCGCGATGATGTCACTCACCTCGGCATCAGGCGCCTTGCAACGTATAGCCCGGAAAAGGCCCTGGCGCTCTGGCAGAACGCCCCGATGATGGTGCCCGCCAGCAGCGAAGAGCGCGTAAAAACGGAAAAGCGCATTGCGTTTCGCAGTTTGCTGGACAGGATCGCGATAGCGGAGCCCTGGCTGGAGGAGAACCTGCCTCGTTGGGGGGATGATCAACTGACGGAGATGCGGCTGCGCTGGCTGCTGGCCGAACAGCGCTGGGACGGGATGCTGCAGACCCTGCCGGTGCTCGGTGCAGAGGCGCAGGATTCCAGCCTGTGGCTGTACTGGCGCGGACGCGCACTGCGCGAGACAGGTGATGAGAATGGTGCAAAGGCCTCTTTTGCCGCGGCGTCGCAGCAGCGGAACTTTTATGGCTTTCTTGCCGCAGATACCTTGGGCGTTGCCTATCAGCTCAACAATCGGGCACCTGAGCGCGCCTCCGTTGAGGACAGATCCTTTCTGAGACTGCCCGGCATACGACGTGTCAACGAGCTGCAGGCGCTCAGTGAGCCCTGGCTCGCACATTCAGAGTGGCGCTATGCGCTTTCCCAGGAAGGCAGCGCGGACCAGGTACGCCTTGCGCAGTGGGCGGCGGGCGAAGGCTGGCACCACCTGGCAATTGATGCAGCCAACATGGCGTCGGCAAACGATGCCCTCAGCCTGCGCTTTCCCGAGGCCTATCCCGAGGTCTTTGCAGCCCAGGCCGCGAGTGTTGGCGTAAGCCCTACCGAGATCATGTCGATAGCGCGGCGTGAAAGCGCGTTTTTTCCGATGGCGCGCTCTTCCGCGGATGCCCGCGGCCTGATGCAGCTCCTGCCGCAGACGGGGCGTCAGGTGGCGCGACAGGTCGGCGCGCCCCTGAGTCAATCGCTCTACGACGTCAATCATAATGTTCGACTGGGCAGCGTCTACTACCGTGAACTGCTGGACCGTTTTGATCATAATCGCCCGCTCGCGCTGGCCGCCTACAACGCCGGCCCGGGGCGTGCAAGAACGTGGCGCAATACCGGCGATCAGCGCGTGCCCGTGGATATCTGGATTGAAACGCTGCCCTATCGGGAGACGCGGAATTACGTCAAGGCGGTGCTCGCCTACAATGTGGTCTTTGGTTATCTGCGTGGCGAGATGCCTGACCTGCTCCGCCCCGCGGAGCGCATGATGCTTTACTGAGACATGACCCCCAGATTTTCCTTCATTATTCCGATGCGTAACGAGGCGGGGGTCATCGGGCCTCTCCTCGCCAACTTGAAAAGCCGGTTCGCAGGCTGCGAGCTGATCGTGGTCGATGGCGAAAGCTCGGACCGCAGCATGCAGGAAGCCCTTGGCGTCGCCGATGTGGTCCTGCTCGGCGCCCGGGGTAGGGCGGCGCAGATGAATCTCGGCGCTGCCTGTGCGAGGGGCGCCTATCTGTTTTTCCTGCACGCTGACACCAGTCCCTGTTTTTCACTGCAACAGCTGCAGCAGGCGATGTCGCACGCGCCGGATTGGGGGTTCTGTCGCGTCAGGCTGAGTGGCCCCCACCGCGGCCTGCGTCTGGTGGAGCGCGGCATGAACCTCCGCTCGCGATGGACACGTGTCGCCACCGGTGATCAGCTGTTGTTTGTGTCCCGGGAGCTGTTTCATAAAGTGCAGGGCTTCGCGTCGCTGCCGCTGATGGAGGATGTCGACATGTGCAAGCGTTTGCGCCGTGCTGCCGCGCCGCTTGTGCTGGATGCCGAGGTGTGCACCTCAAGCCGCCGCTGGGAACAGAACGGCATCCTGCGCACGGTTCTGACAATGTGGTGTCTGCGTCTTCTTTACGTGTGCGGCGTGTCACCAGTAATACTCTGGCGTCTGTACTATGGCGGGTGAGTGTTTGCTGACAGAAGAGTGTCTGTACATCCAGTTTGCCCGTGCGCCGCAGGCGGGCAGGGTAAAGACGCGTATGCAGCCTGCTCTGGCTCCGCAGGAGGCCTGCGCACTGCACTGTGAACTGCTGCTTTACACGGCGACTCAGCTGGCGCGTCTATCGACAGGCGCCCGCGAGCTTTGGGTGACCGGGGATGTCGCGCACCCGTGGCTGTCGCACGTTGCTTCGCATTACGGGATGGGGCTGCATTTGCAGCGAGGAACAGATCTCGGTGAGCGCATGCTGGATGCGCTTCAGGATGGTCTTCGCCGGTTCCGCAAGGTCGTGCTGGTTGGCAGTGACTGTCCGGGACTCGATGTCGGCCATCTGCGCGCTGCGGTCGAATCACTCGATGATCACGACATGGTCTGGGGGCCTGCTGCGGATGGCGGTTACGTCCTGGTGGGTGGCACTTGCGTCAACGCTGCCTGTTTCGACGGCATCGGATGGGGCAGCTCCGACGTAATGGCGCAGACGCTTGCGCAGGCGCACCGCGTTGGGGTGTCTTATACACTCCTGCCGCGGCGCGAGGATATTGACCGTCCCGAGGACCTGCCACTCTGGCGAGCCACGCAGCAGCGGGAGGCCGGACGGCGTGATTACCAGAGAAGTGGCGGCCTGCTCGCACGGGGTCGGTCGCTTTGCGACTGCAATTGCTGATGCGGCCCGGGACGCCGGTCGGGCGATCGATTCAGCCCCCGGCAATTTTGACCTGGTAACCTTCGTCAGCAAGCAGGGTTTTCAGAAGCTCGCGCTGGTCGCCCTGTATTTCCACCGCACGCTCTTTTACGGCACCGCCGACGCCGCAGCGCTGCTTGAGTTTTTTCGCCAGCGCCTTGAGTTCGTGCTCATTGAGCGGCAAGCCCCGGATGATGGTGACGGCCTTGCCGCCGCGTCCTTTGCTCTCACGGTGCAGGCGGACAATCCCGTCTGACGGCGGGGGCGACGTGCGGATGGCCCGACAGCGGCACTGGTTCACGGATTTACCGCAACCGGGACAGAGTCTGCCGACATCGGTGGAGTAAACGGGGCGACTGCTGTTGCGTGCCATTACTGCAATCCTTTTCTGTCCGCATCGGTTTGCGCATGCTGTCAGGGCGTGTACGCTGCGGTGGCCAACGTCAGGGTGTGGGTAACATGAACGCAGGGGATTTTACGCGAGCTGAGCTGGAACGTCTGCAAACCGAGCAGGCCTATCAGTCGGAGACTGTGCAGGCACTCAACGACGCGCTCGCCGCACAGCAGATGCAGCTGATCGAGCTGCGCCACCACATACAAATTCTGGAGGCCAGACTGCGTGAAGTCCTGGCAGGCTCTTCGCCGGAGGGTGGCGCCGGGGAAACCTCAGCAGAGCCGCCGCCGCATTACTGAGAGCGTCTTGCGTGTTGCGGCCCGGTCGCGAATACACCACACTTCAGCTCGGTATTGAGCGATCAATCAGGTTTATTGAGGATGACTCATGAGCGACAGCGAAAAACGAGACAGTGCGGAGCAGGCGGAATTCCGCCGTTACTGCCGCGATTGGCTGGCTGACCATCACCCCGGGGAGCCCACGGTGCGCCTGCCGCAGTCGCCGCTGGAAATCATGACCCGGGATCAGCTTGGCTACCTCCAGGCCTGGCAGAGAGCTGCTTACGATGCCGGTCTGGTCGGCTGCGACTACCCGGTGGAGGTTGGTGGCGGGGGGCGCAAGGACTGCCAGCGCGTGGCCAACGAGGAGATGCAGGCGGCGCGCACGCCGTTTTTTCCTAACGTGATCGGTCTCGGCATGGCTGCGCCCACGGTTCTTCACCATGCGCAGGACGACGTCAAGCGAGAGCTCCTGCCGAGGCTGTTCTCGGGCGAGGATATCTGGTGCCAGGGCTTCAGTGAGCCCGGCGCGGGCTCTGATCTTGCCTCGGTGCAGACCTTTGCGGAGCCGAAGGGCGACAAGTGGGTGATCAATGGCCACAAGGTATGGACCTCGCTGGCCCACTTTGCCGAATGGATGATCATTCTGCTGCGCACCGACAAGTCCCACAAATACGAGGGCCTGTCCTATTTCGTGGTACCCATCCGCGCGGCTATCGGCAGCGGTGTCAGCGTACGACCGCTGATCAAGATGACCGGGGAGACGGGGTTCAACGAGGTGATCTTTGACGGGCTGGAAGTCGATGATCGCTACCGGCTGGACGAGCTCGGCAAAGGCTGGCAGGTGGCTATGACAACGCTGCTGCACGAGCGCGGCGCCGGTGAGCTCCAGGCGCCGCGGGCCGGCGGGCTCAAATCCCGGGAGTCGCACTCGGCGACGGCGCGGAGTCTGCTGGAGCTCGCACGCAAAACGCCGCGGGGCGCCGGCACGGCGGCCGATGATCCCGTGTTGCGCGATCGCATGATGCAGCAGGTGATACGAGAGGAAGCACTCAAGGAGAACCAGCGGCGCGCGCGCGTACCGGCTCTTCTGGATCATCCCATGCGTTTGCCGCTTCAGAACAAGCTGCTCGCCAGCGAACTCGGCCAGGACACGGCGCGAATCGCACTCGAGGTGGCGGGCGCCGCTGCCACGCTGTATATGGCAGACGAACACGCGCCGGACAGGGGCCAGTGGCCGCTGGCGTATATGAATTCCTTCGGCATGACGATCGCCGCCGGCACCAGTGAGGTGCAGCGCAATATACTCGGCGAGCGCGTGCTGGGACTGGCAAAGTCGAAATAGGGCGAACATCATGAGTCAACCGAATAATTATGGCTTTGGGGAAGAAGCTGCGCTGCTGAAAACCTCAGCGGCAAAGTTCTTTGCCCAACACCTGCCTGTCGACAGGCTGCATGCACTGGTTGCCGGATCGCACGATCCGAATCGACGTCCCGAAGCGCCCTGGCCGCAGGATTTGTGGCAGCAAATGGTGGACCTCGGCTGGACATCGCTGGCCGTGCCCGAAAGCGCCGGCGGCCTTGGAATGCCCTGCGTGGCGGTGGCGGGGCTCATGGAAGAGCTCGGCAGGGCGGCTTTTCCCTGCCCTCTGCTCGGTACGCTGGCGGCCAGCTATGTTCTTGCGGAGTGCGGCGATGCCGGCCACGCAGCGCAGCAGGAGATTGTCGAGGGTTGTGCCGTTGCTCTGGCGCTGACAGACAGCACCGGTTCCTGGGACACCGCCAGCAGCGGCATGACTTACGAGGGCGAGATACTCAGCGGCAGCGCACATTTTGTTCAGGATGTGCGCAAGGCGCAGCGGTTCCTGGTCAGCGCCAGCGGCGCGCAGGGTATGCAGCTGTTCTGGGTGGCGGTGGAGGCAGACGGGGTTGGCGTTGAGTCCGATGCCATCGTCGATCTGACCCGGGATCAGGGCCGCATCAGGTTCAATGGCGTGGCCGCCCAGAGGCTGGGTAATGCTGGCGCCGCCGCCCTGGACAGGGCCATGCCGGCGCTATGGATACTGCTCGCGGCGGATATGGCGGGTGCGGCGGAATGGTTGCTGCAGACCAGCGTTGAGTATGCCAAGTCGCGCCAGCAATTTGATCATACTCTGGGCTTCTTTCAGGCGGTGAAGCACCCCCTGGTGGATGTGATGATCCATATTGATGCGACGCGGTCACTACTCTATAGCGCTGCCTGCGCTGTAGATTATGAACCCGCCCGGGCACGCCAGCTGGCACATATGGCGCAGGCCTCTGCCTGTGACACCGCGGCGTTCTCCGCTGGCCGTGCCGTGCAGACCCATGGCGGCATCGGTTTTACCTGGGAATGCTACGTTCATCTGTATTTCAAACGCCAGAAACACAGTGAGGTTCTCTGGGGAGACGCCACCTGGCATCGCGCACGTCTGGCCGACATTCTGCTGGGCGGTCCTGCCGCCGCCGGATCAGCGCAAGGCGCGGAAACAGCGGCGTAATTCCTCGACAAACAGCTGCGGCTGCTCAAATGCGGCAAAATGCCCACCCCTGGGCGGCTCGTTCCAGTAAATGAGATTGAGGAAACGCTTCGCCGCCCAGCGGCGGCTGGTACGCAGAATCTCGCCAGGGAAGAGTGAGCAGCCAACGGGCAGCTCGATGGGGTCAAAGCCCGTGTTGTGAAAGCTCTCCCAGTACAGCCGCGCTGCGCTGCCAGAGGCATTGTTCAGCCAATAGAGCATTACATTGTCGAGCATCTCATCGCGACTCAGGGCGTTTTCAGGGTGGCGTACACCGTTGCGCTCGCAATCCGTCCAGGCCTGGAATTTCTCGACAATCCAGCTCATCTGGCCCACGGGTGAATCGGCAAGGCCATAGGCGAGACTCTGCGGACGCGTTGACTGCTGGTGTGCATAGCCGGAATCCCAGCGCTGGTAATGCTCCAGTGCCGCCAATGCACTTTTCTCTGCCGCATTCAGTGAATCCATGCTGTCTGCGTCGGGCGCGGCCACCGGCATGTTGACATGCACACCGGCAAGCCCCGAGGGTCTGGCCGTGGCCATGGCCAGCGTGACCAGGCTGCCCCAGTCACCCCCCTGGGCGACATAGCGTTCATACCCCAGCCGCTGCATGAGCGTTGCCCACATGGCGGCTATCGTCTCGACAGACGTCCCCGTCTGTGCGGGCTTGCCGGAAAAGCCGTAGCCGGGCAGGGACGGGATGACAAGATGAAAAGCATCCGCGGCATCACCGCCATGAGCCGTGGGGTCTGCCAGTGGCTCGATCACCTTGCAAAACTCGATGACCGATCCCGGCCAGCCGTGCGTGATAAGCAGCGGCAGGGCATCCGGATTCGGGCTCACCCGGTGAATGAAGTGGATGGGCAGGCCGTTGATGTCGCTCGTGAACTGCTGCCAGCTGTTCAGCTTCGCCTCGCAGCGCCGCCAGTCGTAGCTTTCCGCCCAATAGTCGGCCAGTGCCTGCGCGTAGGACAGGGGGGTGCCCTGATCCCAGCCAGCGCAGGTTTGTGCATCCGGCCAGCGCGTCTGCAGCAGTCGGCGCTGCAGTTCGTCCAGCTGCGCCTGTGGGATGTCGATACGAAAAGGGTGAATAGCCTGCTGCATGAGTTGTCGCCCTATCCCGCCGCGTCCTCGACGCTAAAGTTCTCGAGGAAGGCGCGCAGCTTTTCCCGTTCTTCCTGTGTTTCACGGGTGCTATCCCGCAGGTGCGTGGTTCTCGGCTCACGGTCGAGAAACAGTTTTCCGCTCACGGCACCGGCCTCAGTGGCGGCGGCCAACCACACGATCGTATCGGCACCTTCGTCGGGGCTGCGCAGAATGCGGCGGGTCAGGCGGTGAAAGCCGGGCAGCGCCGATTCCACCCCCGGGGTATCTGCCCAGCCCGGGTGCATGGCGTTGACGACAATGTTGTCATCCGCCCAGTCATCTGCCCATTGCTCGGTCACGACCATGAGGGCGCGCTTCGCCCGTGCATAGGCGACGCTACCTGAATAATTCTTTTCCCGCGCTATGAGCTTGTGGACCTCGAGCGGCTGGCTGTACATGCCGCCAGAAACAACGTTCACAATGCGGCCGCCGCCACAAGCGGCGAGCAGTGGCTGCAGGCCGCGACTCAGGCGATAGGGACTCAGCAGTAGCAGGGCAAAGCTGGCTTCCAGGCCCTCATCGGTCTCGCGCCTCGGGTTGAACAGAGCGCCCGCGTTGTTGATGAGGACGTCGATCGGACGGTCTGCTGCCATCAGCCTGTCCACCAGCTGGTCGACATCGCGCATAAGGGAAAGATCAGCGATTTCCGCGGTGATGTCGTGGTTGCCTGTCTCATGAACCAGAGACTCGACGGTTGCTGCGGCTTTCTCAGGGTTGCGCATTACAAGCGTCAGTTGAGCGCCTCGCTCGGCAAGCTGTCGCGCGGCAGCGAAACCGATTCCCGAATTGGCGCCGGTGATTACCACGTGCTTGTCGCGCAGGTCAGCAGAAACCGGATTCCAGTGCTTGCTGCCGCGGCGGTAACCCCAGCGGCTGAACATGGCGAGTCCGGGCAGCACCAGCGCGTCAGCGCGACGGCTGCTACAGGAAATGGTGGGCGCTGGAAAATCATCTTCGAGTGCACGCTGCATACCCTGTAAGGAATTCCTGCCCATACGCTGCATGCCCGGAACCAGGGCTTTCTCGGCCATCCGCATGGCGCCCTTGGGGGTGATTTCCGCCACGTAATCGATGTGCGTCCCCGACTGCGTGTCTTCAAAAGTAATGCGATCGACGATATCAAACAGGGAGGCGGATCCGTGCAGTTCGATGTAGTGGTCGGGCTCCAACGCTGCCACCGTGTAGCGGATGGCGACAGAGCCAAGTGGGAGACGGCAGTGCACTATGAATTCCGTGCCCTTGTCTACGGCGCCTGGGGTCGTCTTCTCCGCCCTGATGGCGGTCGCGTCCCACTCAGTCGTCGTGCGGAAATCTGAAATGTAGCGGAAGGCTTCGCTTCGCCTCCGGTCGACGGTGATGCTTTCGTGCAGCGTAATCATGGAAAACTCCTGTGCCTCGGCGGTATACGGCGACGGAACGGTCGTAGTTCACCGCGGTGTTGGTCAGTCGTCACTCCAGACGTGCCTGAGCGGTTCGCCAAAATCATCGTAGATGACCTTGCGTCGCTGACGCTTGCGAGCCGTTGCCGGCGCCTTGTGGGCTGGCTTGCGCCGGGCTTCCAGGGCCGCGATGACCTCCGGGATTTGCGTTCGCTCGGCGCGAGGCTCAATAAACAGCTCACGCGTCGTCGCTCGAAAAGGTGCGCCCGTGTCGCGACCGCTCACGCCCTGATCCACGCTGTTGATCGCGCCGCCCTGGCTAAGGTACTGCTCCATTTCCTGTGCCAGTTGTGCGCGCAGTTCGGCCTTGGTCAACAGCTTTTTCATTGGCGTGCCGGGGGGCTCCCTGGTATGCGGGTCTCTCTGTTGAATAATCCACCATTTTACGCTATTCGGCCGTCAATGCATCCGCGCATTTTTCATGTTCCGAAGAGTCTGGTTTAATGCGCCTCTCGTTTCGCCGGAGCACCTGCATGATCTGGGTCATCTTGATTGTCGTCGCGCTGGTTTGGTTCAGCGTCAGCTATCTGCGGGGAGAGAACCTGCGCTATCTCGACCGGCCACCGCAGCCGTCTCCCGATACCCGGCCTAGTGACGCCCATCACGCCGTGGTGGAGCAGCTGCGGGGTTTCGCTCGCGTCGCTGAGGGTGAGTCCGGCTTCGGGCGAATCAAAGCGATCCGCGAGCTGATGGATTCCATTCCCGCCGGAAAAAACTACGTCAGCACGTTCACCAGGGTCCAGCGCGACGGCATCAGCGGCGAGTGGGTGCAGTCGCCCGGCGTGGACACGCGCCGCCGCGTGCTTTACATCCATGGCGGTGCCTGGTTTGCGGGCAGCCCGCTGAGCCACAGGCCGGTAACGGATAAGCTGTCGAGCACATTGAATGCCGCAGTGTTTGCGCTGGACTACCGTCTTCTCCCGGAATACCGCCGCATAGACGGTATCGTCGATTGCCGTGAAGGCTATCGCTGGATTCTGCACAACGGCCCCGAGGACGCTGAGCCGCCGGATTTCCTGCTGATTGCGGGAGACTCCGCAGGTGGCAGCCTTACCCTCGACGTCATCGCCTGGGCAAGGGACTCTGGTCTGCGCATGCCCGATGCCGCCGTGGCGCTCTCACCCTCGACCGATGCCACGATGACGTCGCCCAGCCTGCGCGACAACATCGAGACGGATCCGATGCTCGGTCCGGCTTTCGCAAAACTGACAAAGGTGCCAACGCCTGTGCTCTGGTGGTACTACTGGTTCAGCTGGCGAATTCCGCCGAGCGACCCGCGTGTGTCGCCGCTCAGGGGCAACCTGGAAAAACTGCCACCGGTGCTGATACTCGCGAGTGAAGCGGAGATGCTGATCGACGATGCCAGACGCTACGCGGCGAAAGCGCAGGCGGCGGGTTCGCCCGTTCAGCTGCAGACCTGGCCTCATATGGTGCATGTCTGGCCGATGTTTACACCTGAGCTGCCGGAAGCTGAAGAGGCGTACGCCAATATTGCAGAGTTCGTTACAGCACTGGAAGTGCCGAAGCGAGAGCAGGCCCAGACGGCATGAACGCATTGCGCTCACTGTTGGTTTTCGCCTGGCTTGTCGTGACGCTTGTGCCGCTGGGAGCGGGACTTCTTATCTGTGCTCCTTTCGTTTCATCGGACAGACTGTGGTGGTGGTTTGCTGTGCCCTGGCTGCGTGGCGTTATTGGCGCCGCCCGACGGGTCGGCGGCGTTCGCTATCGCATCAGTGGCTGGGAAAACCTGCCGGGTCCCAATGATATGCAGCGCGTGATCCTGTGTCCGAAGCACCAGTCGACCTGGGAAACATTCTTTTTTCCGAGCATTACGCCGCATCCGCTCGCCTATGTTTTCAAGCGAGAGTTGCTGCGCATCCCCTTTTTTGGCTGGGCGCTGGGTCGCCTCGATATGATTCCGATTGACCGTAGCCAGCGCTCGGCCGCATGGACGCGTGTCGCCACGCTGGGTGCCAGGCTCATGGATCGCGGTAAGTGGGTCATCATGTTCCCTGAGGGCACCCGCGCTGCACGCGGTGAACAGGGGAGCTATAAGTCGGGCGCCAGTCGCCTCGCGGTGGCGACCGGTGCAAGCATCATTCCGATAGCACTGACGTCGGGTCGCTGCTGGCCACGACGGTCTTTCTGGCTGATTCCCGGCACGATTGATGTATCGATTGGCTCGCCCATTGACGCAGGGGGTCGTCGACCCGGTCCCGTAATGGATGAGGTGGAAGCCTGGATAGAAGCAGAGATGCGGCGTCTCGATCCTGACGCCTACATGACGGCAACGCCGGGGAAGAACCGCGGTAATGATACGTCAGCAAGTCACTGAGGAGGATTTTTCCATGGCGATTGAAGAGCGCTTTATCGAGTATGACTGCGACGGCACCCTGCTTGAGGGCTATCTGGCTTTTGATCCCGGCGCTTCCGGGGCATCACCCGCGGTAGCTGTTGCGCATGCCTGGGGCGGTCGGGGAGAGTTCGAGATGGCCAAGGCGAGGGATCTCGCGGCGAATGGCTATGTGGGCTTTGCTCTCGACATGTATGGCAAGGGCGTGAAGGGAAACTCCACGGAAGAGAACCAGGCACTGATGATGCCATTCATGGAGAATAGGGCGCGGGTGGCGCGTCGCATGCACCGAGCGATCGATGTTTTGCGTGAGCAGGCAGAGGTCGATGCGCAGAAGATTGCCGCGATTGGCTTTTGCTTTGGCGGTCTGTGTGTCCTGGACCTGGCGCGTAGCGGCAGCGATGTGTGTGGTGTGATCTCTTTCCATGGCCTGTTTACGCCTCCCGGGGTCGTTGGCGACAAGCCGACGCCCATCACGGCGAAAGTCCTGTGTCTGCACGGTTACGACGATCCGATGGTTGAGCCAGGAAGTGTTCTCGATCTGGGTCGCGAGCTGACAGCTGCCGGGGCGGACTGGCAGGTGCATGCCTACGGCAACACGATGCACGCCTTTACGGTTCCCGAGGCTAACGACCCGGATTTCGGGGCGGTGTACAGTGAGTCCGCGAATCGACGCTCCCATCGCTCACTGTATAATTTTCTTGAGGAACTGTTTTAGGCGTTCCCAGCGAGTTGCGGTCGGTGCGACATCGTATGGGTGCTGTGAGTTGTGATCGAACAGCGCGTTGAGCCAGACAGCGCTGCGCACCCCAGCCTGCGCCAGTCTTCGCTCGACCGTGTCACGGTGGCGTTCCACGTAGCGCCGGGCCAACACCTTCGAGTCGGGATAGATGGAGCGGCTGAGTTCGGCGCTTTCATGGATCCAGACCAGCGGGTCTGGCTCTTGCCAGGCGTCATGCTCGGCCTCGCTGAAAGTCCGATCGAGGTGGGCGATCCATTCGCGGTCACTGCGCTTTGCGGCTGACAACAGTCCCGAGTCCCACACACGGTGCAGGTTGCTGTCGTTTCCACCGAAGCTGACCTTGAAATCGTTGCCGCCGCGATCGTTGCGCACCCCGGCATGCAGCGGCTGGTGAAGATCCTGCACGATGTGAATGGAGAAGCGCAGCGCCAACCGTCGCTCATCGAGTGACAGGCTGTCATCCCTGACTGCGTCGGCGAAATCTGCCAGTGCCGTATAAGCGTCACCGCCGGGCGGTGCGTTCCGGGGCTGGTAGCGACCGCTGGCCGAGGGGCTGACATAGTGAAACGGTCCGGCCCTGGTTTGCCAGAACGGCGACGGGTCGGAGCGCATCCGGTCCGCCCATGTGGACACACTTGCCATTGATTCGCTGCCCAGAATGCCGGCCACGGCTTTCTGTGCGGCAGGACTCAGGTGCCGTTCGGCGAGGGTGCCGGCAACGCGATGCCCCTGGGCTCCCCAGGCCTTGGCCGGCGGTGTAAACAGCGCAGCCTGCACCATCAGTAAGGCACAGGACATTCCTGTGGCGGTAAAAAGGTTCCTGGAAGCTTGCATCGCTGTCATTGGCGTGAAAAAAACCTGGCTGGTGGCGGTCACTCAGTCGCCCATGCGGGCTCTGCCTTCGGGTAGAATTGTCACCCAGCGTCAGATGATAGCAGCACGAGCAGGGAGAGACAGGATATGGGACAGCCGTTACATCCGGTGGTGATTGGCGTCGGGCAGTGCACGTACCGCGATACTGACGCGACACGGACGCCCATTGACGCGT
>Ga0209936_1000074_pt1 | contig 63721 bp, 49 predicted proteins | sample SalPonR1_A_D1_MG_FD_185694 | JGI IMG/M metagenome (GOLD analysis project Ga0209936, IMG submission 185694) | Salt pond soil microbial communities from South San Francisco under conditions of wetland restoration - Salt Pond MetaG R1_A_D1_MG... ...
GAAAAACCTGGCAGAGTGCGCCGTTTCTGGCGCTCCTGGCAGAGTTTGATCTTACTTTTAAACTTAAAAAATGTAATTCCGGAATCGAATATCAGACTCTGCCAGGATCCCGCAGAAAGCATGCGGGAACTCTGGCAGGTCTTTTTGAAACAGTATTTTTGCGGATTGTTTATACACTTATCTAACATCTAACTCAGAAACCCACCTCTGAGCAGTCGCTGGACGCTTTATGCTCTGTTCTCCTCCCCGGGAGGAGAGGTATAATTCCTCCACTCCGCCGGAGGGGGCAGTCTGTTGCAATCTCACAAAGTGAGAATTTCAACAGACAGGGGTGGGTCCCGCTACATGACAATCCTCCGGAAAGCACACAAGAACATTACCAGGTCTAATTGATAAAAAAAACGACTCGTCTAAGTTGAGGAACAGGAACTCACTAATTCCCTATTCCACTAATTTCCCAATCAACTGTTTATCAATCCTGATGCGCCATCTCTTTGCCGTGCGTTATTTCTGTTCCGAGTACCTTCAGGAACTCAGCCAGCCATTTTTGATGCCCGGGCCATGCGGGTGTTGTCACCAGGTTTCCGTCCACAACTGCTTCTGTCGGCGGTACCTCCTTGTAATCCGCTCCGGCGAGCTTCATCTCCGGGCCGCAGGCTGGATACGCTGTGAGTGTTCGTCCTTCGATGCCTCCGGCTGCCGCCATAATCTGAAGTCCGTGGCAGATCGCCGCAATTGGTTTGTCTTCATCCACAAAGTGCCGGACCATTTTCAGGACCTCATCGTTCAGCCGTAAATACTCGGGAGCTCGCCCGCCGGGGATAACCAGCGCATCGTAATCGTCCACATTCACTTTATCAAAATCGTAGTTAAGCGTGAAATTGTGCCCGGTTAACTCTTTGTAGGTTTGATCTCCTACAAAGTCGTGTACGGCAGTCGGGCAGGTATCACCCTCTTTCTTGTCGGGGCATACGGCATGAACGGTATGTCCCACCATTTGAAGCGCCTGGAACGGCACCATTGTTTCAAGATCTTCACCGTAATCGCCGGCAATCATCAATATTTTCTTTCCTGACATGATTTTTCTCCAGTTAGTTAATTGTTTAGTGTACTTATTTAACGAATGAGGATACAGATGTGTTCTGCAGGGTATTAAAAATTATGGCAAAACTATTTAAAGAGTGGCAGCCAATAAAATCCCCTCTTGAGAGGGGAAAAGGATGCGAAAACGGTATACACCGATTTTCAAACCGAGGGATGTGTTGTGGGAGGCTGATCAGGACTTTTTGGGCCTGAAAACAGAATTTTTACAAAACACTTGAGCGGTGTCCAGTACAGTTCATTACAAATCTGAACACCGCGCATCCTGTTCGTCTTAATATATCTGAACACCCCTCACATCAAAACGGATGGCACCGTATTGATGATCTCCCCTGAATGGGAGATCTTTTTAATTCCCCCTCTTGAGAGGGGGAAAGTTCAAACGAACAGGCGAAGCCGGATGAGTTTAACGAGGGGTGTGTCCCGCTTCGTTGATCGGGCGATGCCCTGTCTTAAAATCTGACACCGATAAAAATTCAATTTCTTATCGTGAGTTACTCCATCACCGGGTTACAAGGAAAACTTCCCTGCGACCCACTTTGTGGCTTGATGAAAACAGCTGCCGAAATGGGCGGAATGTTGATCAGCCCATTCGTTTCGGTGGCCTGAATCAGAACACCATCTGCTCCGTTTTGAAGGTTAGGATGAATCTCAAGGCCTGTGACACCAAGATCAATCTCCCTTGTCTGACGATCTGAATTGAAAAGGATCAAAACTCCGTCAAGATTAGGATCGAGATCTTCGGAGGTACATGAACCATCAGAAATCGTCATCGCTATGAGGCCGGGAATCTGATCAGGCCCTGTATTATGGTAGCCAACACGATTGTGAATTTCATCCGCATCACCTAAACGCAATAGTGGCGTGCTGTATCGCAGTTTGAGCTGATCCATAAATACCTGATGGGCGAACTCCATATGCTCTTTTTCGATTCCGATGTTTTGGTTTGCCATAAATTCCGCCTGGACTTCCCAATTGTCTTCATTGTCCCAGCGGGGAGGAAGGCCTATTGCCCAGTTGCTGGACTCAAGCGTGAAATCAACTCTGTTGTACCAGTCACCGGAGTCATAACTGTTTCGGTCCATTGATTTGGATCTGAGAATATCTGTTCCCAGCTGGTGAAAGGGTACACCAAGTCCATAGTTGATAAATGCCTGGCTAAGGAGGTGTACTCGCACGCGCTCCGTCATATCCATATCGGTTGGCAGCTTCGTTTGGGTATTGTCCCAAAGCGTTTCGTTGTCATGTTTGTCTATGTAATTCACCGACTCTACCGGGTTCAAAGCATAGCCGATATAATCATTGCTTCCATCTACCTGCTCGCCATTTTTATTGATGTAGGGATAGGTGGCAAGGTTTCCTGTCATACCAACACGTATGCGATCAGCCTGGTCTAACAAAGACAAAAGCTGTTGATTTGGCGTATCCGTTTCCTCTTCATTTGGATAGAGATACTGCCCGTTGGCAAACCCCTGTTCCCGGCCGGTCCATGAATGAAAACCGCCCCGTATGGCATCACGGCTTCGGTCGTTGAAATTACCGATCCCGGTACCGCCCATGTTAAACTGAGTGGCCTGCTCGAATAGTCTGTCATCTGCTACCTCCCCAAAGTTCCAGCCTTCGCCATAGAGATAAATTTTATCACCCTGCACGTCATGTACTTCCGGCGTGAGATCAGCCAATGCTTTCTGTACATTCAGCATCGTTGACTTGGGGTGATGCCCCATCAGATCAAACCTAAAAGAATCAATTTTGTACTGCTCGGCCCATAGCAGGACGGAATCAATGATCAGGCGCTCCATCATGGCAAATTCTGCTGCGGTATTTGAACAGCAGGTTGAGGTTTCAACCATCCCTGTGTCTGGATTTAGACGCTGGTAGTAGCCGGGCACAACTTTGTCGAGCACGGAAAAACGTGAATTTCCTGTTGCATGGGTGTGATTGTAGACGACATCTACCACAATATTCAGATCAATTACATCGAGGGCCTGAACCATCCGCCGAAGCTCAATGATTCGCGCTGTCCCTTCAGGATCGGTTGAGTAACTGCCTTCGGGTGTGTTGAAATGAAACGGATCATAGCCCCAGTTGAAGCCATCGTTTGATGCAAATGCATGACCTCCGTCACTATTCTCCTGAGCGTAAATACGCTGAATTTCTTTAGTCACAGGATCATCCTCTGCGAGTTGGTCAAATACATCCTCAATAGTCGTCGTTCCGTACTCGGCGCAGGCTTCATCCAGCCCCTGAACGTCGGTAACATCACAAATTCGCTCAAACGGATCCTGAAGATCTACACGCTCTTCCCGCTCTTCATGGATGGATGCGATGTCATTAAGTGGTAAAAGGTGGAGATGGGTCAGGCCTGCATCAGAAAGTTGCTGCAGATGCTGCATGCCATCAGACATATCTGTACCGTTCTCTCCATTATGCGTAAATGCCATGTATGTTCCGCGATGCTCCTCTGAAACTGTATAGTCATACACGCTGAAATCACGCATATGAGCTTCATAGAGAGTGATATCCGGATGTGCGGGGAGTTGCTTGACAAGGTCGTCCCAGCCCTCAGGTTTCAGGTCGGGATCATTCAGATTCACAAACTGACTCTGCCGGCTTCCGGGTGAGAGGCTCACGGAGTACGGATCGGTCACTTCAAACTCTTCGATGTGCCCCGACTCGTGATGATACACCCTCATATTGAAGGTGTAGTACATTCTGTCCCAGTCAGGGCTGCCTTCGAATGTCCAGACGCCGTTGGCCGGATCAGAATTCACGGGATATATTTCCTGAATAAGCTCTTTTTCACCGTTATATAAGTTGAGCGTCACAGACTGAGCAGTGGGAGCCCAAAGATGGGCGTTTATTGAGTCATCGTTATACACCGGTCCCAGATCTCCGTCATAGACATACAGGTCATCGAGCACACCATGAATCTGAACTTTAGTAGCATCAATGGGGTCGTTGTTTTCATCAAGAGCTACAGCCAGCAGCTGTCCTTCCAGTGCATAGTCTACATCGGATGCGCTCACTTCAAGTGAGAAAACACGCCTGTCGGCGATGTGGCGAAATTTGCCTGAAAGTTCATCAGAAAGGTCTGCATCAGGAGTTAGTTCATAAAATTCCTCTCCATTAACATTTGTTTCAGTGACAATCAGCCCGGCGGTATCACTGAAATAAAGTCTGTACGATACAGCATCTTCAGGGGCATCCCAGATCATACGGTTAGTGCTTACCCAATGGGCAGCGGCACCGGTGACAATTTCGTTAGACTGAGGGTTTTGGGTTGAATCCGGGCCGGAGCAGCTTTGAAAAAGAACGAGTGGTCCCAACAGAAAAAGGATAAGAAAGCGTGGCTGTCGCATAGTATATTTCATCTATAAATAAATATTTACGGTAGATGAAAATACAAAAAGAAGTGTACTTAGGTGATATTATTTGAGCTAAAAAAAGTGCTTTGTGCTTATCGCCGGGTGAGCATCACACCCTTCACACCGCCAAGGCCTGCTGCTACAAATAGCGTTTGATTTCGATAGGCTACGTGGTTGACAGATTGCAAATCATCGAATTGAAGATAACCCAGTAGCTCAATACTTACAGGGTTACCGGTCGAATAATTGTTCAGATTTATGTTTGCTTCCGCTGCATAAACGCCCGCTTCACCATTAGAAATAAATATAAATTCTTCATCTGCTGACGCTGCATTGCTCTCAACAACATCTGTTGTGAGCCCAAGTGAACCGGCATCGGGCAAAGGAATTGTAGCTAAAAGATCACCGGTATTAAGGTCGATGAGATGGGTTCCTGATCTTCCGGCAGCAACAACAGCCAGATCTCCTTTAATTTCGAGGGTATTTTTGGCTTCTGGTGTATCGGCTCCGCTGAATGAGTGTTGATGAAGGACTGAACGATCAGATTTGTCGAGCACGTGTAGTATGCCACTGCCTGTGTTTGGACCGCCGGAAAGTACAACAATTCTGCTATCATCCGTATCAACCCAACGAGCGTCAGGTATTGGAACAAAATCAATAGTCTCTGTAAGGTTTTGGTTGAATATAGTTAGTCCGGCATTACTCCCACTGGTAACGTAAATACGCCCATCAGATTCATGAATGCTGTTGGCTGCAAAACCCTGAACACCCGCATGAACCGGGTTGTCGTTAATTTTGAAACCGGAAACTCCGAATAGTCTGACAACTGAATTGCTGCCGTTTTGAGTGATGGCCTGATCATCAGTTGCTTGTGCAAGCCATAGTTCATTATCGTTCATGTAGGCGGCATTTGCTTTCGAGTTGGTAAACCCAATTCCTGATCGTACCTGAATGGAGATTCTGGGACTGCTGGTCACCTGGACCACATCTACAGCTCCTTTATACTCATCACCCCGGACATTATAGCTGACGACTGCCCGGCCACTAGTTCCAAAAATATCGACCAATGTGGCTTGAGTTGTAACACCATCAACTACCGGCGCATCTACCTCGGCGATTAGTGTAAGATCAAAGGATGCTACTGTCTTACTTACCTGATCCGTAGTGGGAGAGATCACATTAATCACCTGATCTGTTTCAAGAACCCGTTCCTGGAGTATTGTTTCATCATTTTGAATCGAATATCCTGAATCGTTAAAATCTTCAGTACTTACACCACATCCTGATATCAGGAGAAGAGAGATCACTAAAAAGGCTGGCTGTAGAATTAAACCGTGGTTTTTCATGTAGATAAAAGTCTTTAATGGTAATAAAAAGTATGTGTGCATTACTATCTTAAAAGATCGTAATCGGTTTTAGGCATTATAGCTTTTATCGGTAGCGGCAAGATTTTGATAAGCCTTATCAACCAGATTTTCATGGTTGATTATGTTCAACTTACGAGTTGTTGAATTTCGATCTTACCCCGAAGAGGCAAACTTTTCAACACGTGTTGGATCATCAGGTGACGTAATGAGGCTGATGAATATGAGCAGTGTGATGTTCACAAATAAGCCATAGATGCCTTCATGAACGGGTAGCGGCTTAAGTTCAGGCATCACTAAAAAGAGGATGCTGATTACAATACCACCAAAGAGTCCGGCGAGAGCCCCTGCTTTGGTAGCCCTGCGCCAATAGAACATTGCAAATACAACCGGAAAGATCTGGGCAACCCCTCCGTATGAACCCAGTAGAAGGGCAACAATCGAGATGTCGATTACCACCGCAAACAGGTAGGCAATTAACCCAATGGCCAGAACTGAAAGCTGAATAAGCAATCGTTCAGTTTTGTCTGATACGGATGTAAGCTGCGAAACACCATCGCGAATAGCTATGGATGCAGCAGAGTGCAGAATAGCATCTCCCGATGACATGGACGCTGCAAGTGCACCCGCACAAAACAGCCCGATGACAACAGCGGGCAGATCTAGCCGCATTAAAATGGTGGGTAAAATGCTGTCGGCCGGTTCAACACCGGGAAATGCTACGATTGCTGAAAACCCAATCAGAAGAATAGGCACTAAAAAGAGCAAGAAGGTGGGGTATAAAACAACGCTCAATCTCATGGTCTTAACATTTTTTGCAGCATAGCTTCTCATGAAAAAGTGTGGCCATACTGAAAACCCAACAGCTGAGATCAGTACGGCTGAGCCATATTCCCACCAGCTCCAGGGCGTACCATCCGCAGCTAAACCGGGAGCAGAAAGCATTGCGGACCGACCCGATTCCATAATGGCTTCAAACATAGGGCCGATACCACCATATAGAGTATTTGGCAGGTAGATTCCAAGAACCCATGCCATAATCATCATAAATAATCCCTGGAAGGCATTTGACCAGCCAACTCCCATCACTCCGCTGAAATACACATAGATGAGCACTACAAGATAGGTGACACCTGCTCCTGCCCAAAAGGGAATGAGTCCTTCGCTGATGACATTCAGTACATATCCGGCCCCCACCATCTGTAACGTCAGGTAGGGAATGAAGACAACCACGCTGAGAATAGCGAGCATTACAGAAAGAAAAGTGCTGTCGAAGCGGTCTGCCAGAAGCTCGGCCTGCGTGACGTACCCGTATCTTTTGCCCAGCCTCCATGCACGCGGGCCAAAGAAATAGAGCGGTACTATTCCAATTACTCCATATGCGATAATGTAAAATGCGGCTGCACCCCGGGAGTATGCCCAGCCAGGCCCTCCAAGAAAAGCAAAAGATGAAAAAATAGATGCGCCCAGCACAAAGTACAGCACAAACAGATTCATACTGCGATCACCGGCTACATAACCGCCTACGCTTTTAGTAATGCGGAGTGAAGGAATAATGCCCGTAAGCAGTGAGATCAGCAGGTATAAGCTGACGACAAGCAGAATAATAGTTCCGGTTTCCATTAGTCAGACTCCCCGCGGATATCATCATCATGTGAATCGAAAAGGTAAAGGCCCATCAAAGATATAAATCCGATCAACACCCAAAGGATAATCCATGCGAATGAGAGAGGAAATCCCAATATCAGCGGAGTAGCTGAATTGAAAAGTGCATGTCCCGGCCAGATAACGGAGAGAGCCGTGACTATCATGATGCAAATAAAGATGAGTCTGGGTCGGCGCAATATTAGTTCATTTAGATTTTGTGTAGAAACTCATTGAAACTTAATAAAGCATTTTTGGTGGTGAAATGCACGTTTATCAATTTATGATTGGTTTAGCGGCCGGATAATTTTTGGACGCATCGATTTTCGATATCAAACCTCTCTTCTTAGGAGGCTTTGAGAAAAATCGATACTAAATTTCGATTCAATTAAACTTTTAAGACAACTAGATTTCTTTAGAAGCTCCCTTCCATATCAAGTGCCGGTAGAGCGCAATAGGGAGGGGGCGGGGGTGGGTCAGAGAATTTAGTGAGAGTGGGGGAATCAAATGATGTTTTTCATATCAAATAAGTTACTCATTTTAGGTTCAGTTAAATTTTACCGAAAACAATAGAGGAATGATATCACATATTGATGCTTTAGGAACATTAAATGGGAGAAGGCATAAAATTCACCGAACAAGAAGATATGCTTTTGTTATAATACCAAATGCTTTGGAGTCCTTGTCCTGCAAATCAGAAACCGTCTATCTATAAAAATGAAGCCACCGGTTATACTTTTTTTTGCAATTTTGTTTGTCATCTGTTTTGTTGCAGCGCCTGCTAACGCACAAAAAGCAGAAGGAAGGCTATTCAGTGTTACTTTTAATAGTGGGCTTTCTTTTGCATCAACCGGAAATTTTTTAGAAGGGAATGTTGATATTGCTTCATCCTCAAATTACATGCTAGGAGGCAGTATTCAGCGTGCGCTTTCACCTGAATGGTCTATTGAAGGGTCTTTTCAGTCGGGTACGTTTACTAATAAACTTGACATCGATCCTGACTTCAGTAATAAATTTCAGACCATTTCTTTTCGCGGAATTGGCCATTTGAACCACCTGCTGAATTTAAACTGGTCGATAGCTAATGTAATTAATCCATATATGACTTTCGGGATGGGTTTTATTCGGAGCAGTATTGAGGCAGAAGATTTTGAGACAAATGATTTCGGAATAGATTTTATGGCTGGACCCGGGGCGTCATTGTTTTTAAACAAATGGACGGATCTTTTTATTCAATACGACTTTCATTTTCCGGGAACTGATCTGCTGGACAGCTTTTCAGATGAAAGCGGGTCAGATAAATATACAGTACTGAAAGCCGGGTTGCGTATCAATTTTGGCAAAGGCAATCAAAGGCATCCCTCATGGCCGCAGCCTCAATACAGGGAAAGAGATGAATTTTTTGCAGATAAAACGGAAACAGTAAGTGAAAAGAAAACAGAAGAGAATGCAGAAGAAATAATACCAAAAGAGCCCGAAGCAGAAAAGACAGATAATTTGGGCTGGCTGACTGATTTTTCGCGTGTTTATAATGAATTACAGACAAGCAGTGAGTTACTTAAAAGCATAAGAAGCCAATTGGAAGAACGCAGGGCTGAACTGGAGGCAGAAAAAAGAGAACAGAGAGTTGCTGAACAGCATAGAGATGAGATTCTTACTGAAGATATTCCTGACGGTCAATACATTCAGGTTCGATCAATTGGAAACCGCCAGGAAGCGGTCAGCTATCGGGCATCACTAATTGGGGATCTGGACGGATACCTTCAGAATCTTTCTGAACAGGTTTTAATTACACCTTTTGGGCAAACATTCAGAATATTGATCGGACCTTTTCAAAATGGTTCCCAGGCGAGAAATGTACAAAGACTATTACCCGGCAAATATGAGGGATCGTTTATTATTACCTATCCGAGGCAATCTGATCTGAAAGCGGTGGCTGCGCTACCCTCCGAACCAGAACCCGAGCCGGAACCACCAGCCAGGCCGGTTATGGAAGAACCACCGACTGCAGTGATTACCGAGAATGTTCCGGACGGACAATATCTCCAGATACGGTCTATTGGAAATCGCCGGGAGGCAGTTGATTATCGAAGTGCAGTAGTCCAGGAGCTTTCCGGGGTGATAGACAATCCGGAAAACCGGGTTATAATAACACCTTTCCAGCAGACCTTCAGGATACTGATAGGTCCGTTTCAATCCGCGACTGAAGCCAGAAATGTACAGCGAAGAACTTCAAACCTCTATCAAGGGGCATTTGTAATAACCTATCCACGTTAGGGTGGAGGGTTTTAAATCGTAAATCGACTATCGGAAATCTCATAAATCGCTAAATCGTACAGAACTACTCGTGTGTTACCAAATCCCGGATAATTGATTTTCGATTTTTGAGACGTAACGATTTCCGATTTCCGATCTGGTTCTACAGACCTCTCCTCTGGGGAGGAGACAGAGCACAACGCGTTTAGCGACTGCTCAGAGGTGGGTTTGGAAGGGCTGAGTCATAGTGTGGTCTCGCGGAACCCACCCCTGCCCCACAGAAGCTACGCTCCGCGTACTTTTGTGGGGGCTGTCCCCTCCGTTGGAGTGGAAGGTTTTAAATCGCAAATCGACTATCGGAAATCTCATCAATCGTTAAATCGTACAGAACTACTCGTGTGTTACCAAATCCCGGACAATTAATTTTCGATTTTTGAGACGTAACGATTTCCGACTTCTGATCTGGTTCTACAGACCTCTCCTCTGGGGAGGAGACAGAGCACAACGCGTTTAGCGACTGCTCAGAGGTGGGTTTGGAAGGGCTGAGTCATAGTTTGGTGTCGCAGAACCCACCCCTGCCCCACAAAAGCTTGCGCTCGGCGTACTTTTTTGGGGCTGTCCCCTCCGTTGGAGTGGAAGGTTTTAAATCGCAAATCGACTATCGGAAATCTCATCAATCGTTAAATCGTACAGAACTACTTGTGTGTTACCAAATCCCGGATAATTGATTTTCGATTTTTGAGACGTAACGATTTCCGATTTCCGATCTGGTTCTACAGACCTCTCCCGATAACCGATAACGGATAACCGCTAACCAATCACCGGCTCAACTCCTGCATTTCATCCAGCCGAATGTTTCCCTCGTAATAGGCTTTGCCAACAACGACACCAAAGAGATTATGGTTTCGAAGTTCAATCAGATCCTTGAGGTTCGACACGCCTCCCGACGCAATCCAGCTGAGCTGCGGGAATCGGTTCTGGAGATCAGAATACATCGCAATGTTTGGACCACTAAGCATGCCGTCGCGGGCAATATCGGTGCTAAGCACGGTTTTCAGACCGGCGCCAATCATTGGATTGATAAATTTTTCTATGGGGGCGTCTGTTGTTTTAAGCCAGCCACCATAAGCCATTTCCCCATCCTTAAGGTCAAGGCCCAGAATCATTTGGTCAGGATAATCTTCTATTGCTTTCAGCCATTCATCGGTTTTTTTTACGGCCATTGAAGAGCAAATTACACCTGACAAACCCGCATCAAGCAGCTGGTCGATATCTTTCCGGGACCGAACTCCACCACCGGTTTGAACCGACAGGCCAAGCTCTTTGATCATTGTTTTTATAATCGGAAGATTTTCAAATGTCCCGCTTTTAGCACCATTCAGGTCCACAACATGAATATGATCAAATCCGGCGGTTTTGAAAGCTTGTGCTTCTGCAAGCGGATCATGATTATAAACGGTTTTCTTTGCGTAGTCACCTTTTTGAAGGCGAACAGCTTGTCCGTCGAGAAGGTCAATAGCGGGGATAATCCTCATAAAAACACCAATGTTTATTCTAAATTCGTTATTGAGGTGAAGATAAGGAGATGGAGATCAGATATGCAGTGAAAAATTGAGAATGATCTCTCAGAGTCAAATGTGCGCGAGGAGATTCGGTTTAGTTGTTACCGTTCTTCACAAGATCTAAAAAGTTTTGTAGTAAAAGTGACCCTACCTGACCCGATTTTTCGGGGTGAAACTGAACACCCATGAAATTATCCTTTGCTACAACGGCTGCGAAATCATTAATGTAGTGGCAGGAAGCCAGTGTATGATTATTTGCCGGCGCATAGTAACCATGCACGTAGTAGAGAAATTTTTGATTGTCAATACCTGTGATTAGCGGATGATTTTGCTGGACGTTAAACTGATTCCAGCCCATATGGGGCACCTTAGCCTGTGATGAATCGAACTTCTTTAAGCGGCCCGGTATAAGTCCCAGTGTATTGCTGTCTCCCTCTTCTGATGATTCATACAGAAGCTGCATACCAAGACAAATTCCAAGAACAGGTTTAACTGTGTTTTTTAGCCACACATCCAGGTCTCTTGACCTAAGGTCATCCATTGCGGCTCCTGCATGACCCACACCGGGGAAAATGATACCATCAGCATTCTCGAGCTCTTTAGCATCATCAGAAATAATATACTCCGCACCTAAGCGCTCGAGTGCATTTGCAACGGATGCTAAGTTTCCTGCCTGATATTTGATGATGCCTATCATTAATTACTGCCTGTTAGATAATTTGTTTGATTGTTGGGTGGAACATGAAAGGTGAAAGGTGAAACGTCAAACGTTGAACTCATCAATTACTAATTTGAATGTAGTTGAACAATTCTATTTTTAGCTTTGACCTGAAAATCAACACAGATCCAAACCTTTTACGTTTCACCTTTGACTACTCACTAAATAGTGCCTTTCGTAGTGGGAAGTATACCGCGAATGCGCTCATTTCGGCTTATTGCAAATCGTAATGCTTTTGCAAAGCCTTTAAAAATCGATTCAACGATATGGTGTTCGTTTTTTCCTGAGGCCTTAACATGCAGGGTTGCCTTTACGTTCATGGCCAGCGTATAATAAAAGTGCTCTAACATCTCGGCAGGAAAGTCACCTAAATACTCTCGTTTCAGGTCTACATCCCATCTCAGGTAAGGGCGGTCGGACAGGTCGATGGCCACTGTCGCCTGCGCTTCATCCATGGGCAAAACAAATCCATATCGCTGGATACCGGCTTTGTTTTCGGAGATGGCCTGTCGTATAGACTGTCCAAGTGCGATGGCTGTGTCTTCTATGGTGTGATGTTCGTCGACATCAAGATCTCCTTTACAGGTGAGCTCAATGTCAATGAGGCCGTGACGTGCGATTTGATCCAGCATGTGATCAAAAAAGTTTAGGCCGGTATTAATTTTGCTTTGTCCGGTGCCGTCCAGATTGATGGAAACCGAAATTCGGGTCTCTTTCGTGTCGCGTTTAATCTCGGCTTTCCGACTCGGGAATAGTATGGAGCGGGTCAGGCCGGTCCAGTCTTCAGAAGACTCAATCAGCTCTCCGGCAGATTCAAAAAGATATGAATCCGCTTTTTTGATTTCACCAGCTGCCTCCGAAGGATCAAAATTGCCAGAAACAATCGATTCATTTAAGATCAACGCCTGTTGCTGATCGCTGAGTGACGCCATATCAAAGCTCAGATCAAATCCCGCTTCCTGAAGATACTTCAATCCGTAGAGTGCCCCTTTTGGCAGCATGAGTTCACTGTCTGATATAAGCGCCGAAGGATGTATGTATATTTTCATAATGTATAAGTATGGAATTGAAAATCTCCCCTTGAGGGGAGGACTATATATTAGGTCTTCAATAATTTCAACAGTCAGCGATTTTTTTCACTTTGCACTTTTGCCTTTTCACTTTTACTTCTCACGCCACAACATCTTTCAAGCCCTTCAAAAACTTTACGTTTTCATCCGGCATACCGATAGTCACCCGCAGGCAGTCTTCACATAGCGGTTCATTGCCACGATAGCGAACAATGACCCCCATCTTTGCCAGGTTTTCATACACTTCTTTGGCATTCTTTATTTTAAATAGCAGGAAATTGGCATTTGACGGGTACACTTTTTCAACTGCCTCACTGTGGCTGAGTTGCTCGGCTACATATGCGCGTTCTTCGCGAATTTTTTTAATATTGAATTTCAGGAGTTCCCGGTTATCAAATGCTTTTAGAGCTGTATCCGCCGTGAGTTTATTGATATTGTAGGGTGCTTTTACCCGCATCATATAGCTGATGATCTCCGGATTGGCAATGGCTACACCCAATCGAATACCGGCAAGGCCAAATGCCTTTGAAAAAGTTTGAAGCACGACCAGATTCGGGTACTGTTGTACCATAGCTGCCATCGACTCTTGTTTGCTAAAATCGATATATGCTTCATCAACAACCACAATTCCCGGAAAAGTTGTAGCCAGCTTAAGCAGATCTGTCCGTTTCATGTCATTCGCCGTTGGGTTATTTGGCGAGCAGAGAAAGAGAAGTTTTGTTGTCTCATCCGCTGCTTTTTTAATCCTGTCGGGCTGAATCTGGAATTTCTCCGTGAGCTGAACTTCCTTCACGCCAACATTATTGATGCTGGCTGATACCTTATACATACCATAGGTTGGCGGAGTGGTGATGATCGAATCTTTTCCGGGCTCACAAAAAATGCGCATCAAAAGATCTATGGGTTCATCACTGCCAACACCTAGAAAGAGGTTCTCTACGTCCACACCGCGATACTCAGCTATCACTTTTCGAAGATTATCCTGGGTGGGATCGGGATAGCGATGCAAATCCAATGTGTTTCTGACAGTAGATCCAAAACTGTTTTCATTCGCATCAAGCAGAACACCCGAGTCAAAATCATCACGTGCGCTTCGATAGGGCGTAAGATTACGGATGTTTTCGCGGACGAGGGATTGGATGTTTGTTGTAGTCATTGGTGGCATTTTCTTAAAGAAACAATTAATAGTGAACAGTTTAGCGGTTTTAAATGTCCCTTCCTGTGAGGGGACAGGTGATGAAGCGTTCAGCAAAATCGTCAGAGGTGTGTAGGACCTGGACAGAATCAGTCACGTAACACACCCCTCGTTTGCGTCATGCGGCTTTGCCGTTTCCGCTTCACTTTTCCCCTCTCAAGAGGGGATTCTCAAATCTTTCATCACATCTCAAGACTCAAGACTCACATCTCATCCATCAATTTCGCTAGCCTCAAGCTCACGGCATTTCTATGCGCATGAAGCCCTTCAACTTCAGCCAGGGTTTCTACAATGGGACCCAGTTTTTGCAGGCCTTCTTTTGAAATGGTCTGAGTTGTAATGAATTTTTGAAAACTGTGAAGTGATACCCCGCTATACATTCTTGCATAACCGTAAGTTGGCAGCGTGTGGTTAGTACCTGAGGCATAGTCACCCATGCTTTCGGGTGTCCACTGACCCACAAATACGGAGCCCGCATTATGAACGCTATCCGCCAGTTCTTCCGCATCACTTGTATTAATAATAAGGTGCTCGGGGGCATATTTGTTTGAGAATTCCATTGCCTGCTGAGTCGATTCAACGACAACTGTAAAGCTTTTTTCCAGAGCGTCCGATGCAAACTGTTTCCGTGGCAGAGCTTCGAGCTGTTTTGATGTTTCTAAGTTTATGGCATCCAAATCGGCAATATTAGTGACAACCAAAACAACCTGACTGTCAGAGCCGTGTTCTGCCTGAGATAGCAAATCTGCCGCAATGAACTCAGGATCGGCTGTTTCGTCAGCAATAACGAGTACTTCAGACGGCCCCGCAGGCATATCGATGGAAATCATTGCCTCGCTGTTTTGTAAAATCATTTTGGCAGCTGTCACATATTGGTTACCGGGCCCAAAAATCTTGTCCACTTTAGGAACGGTTTCTGTTCCAAAGGCCATACCCGCAATGGCCTGGGCACCTCCGGCTTTCACAATGGTTTTTGCTCCAATTTTTTGTGCAATGTAAAGAATAGACTCAGGAACATTGCCATTTTCATCTGGTGGAGTGGCAATGACGATTGTTTCGCATCCTGCAATCATAGCTGGAATTCCCAGCATCATAGTTGTTGAGGGAAGCGGCGCTGTCCCGCCCGGTATATAAAGACCTACCCGCTCAATTGGCTTTGCAATACGGCTGCAGACCACACCACTCATTGTTTCAACTTCAATCTCCATTGAAAACTGTTCCCTGTGAAAGCGATAGATATTCTGCATGGCCGTATCAATGGCAAGCTGAATGGCAGGGTTAAGGGACACAGTCTGTGATTTTGGATCCATCGCAACAGATTCCAAATCAATACCATCAAACTTCTTTGTGTAATTCTTTATTGCAGTATCACCCTCGGCTTCCACATCATCAAGAATCGGCTGGACGGTACCAAATACAGAGGCAAAGTCCATTTTCGGTCGCCGGATAAGGCTTTCGATTTTCTCGGGGGTAAGGTTTTTATAAGTATATGTTTTCATATTCATGAGTCTTGAGTCCAGAGTCTTGAGTCATGAGAATTTTTCTCAAGACTCACGACTAACTTCTCAAATCTATTATACAATCATCGATTCAATTGGAAGCATCACAATATCTGTAGCTCCGGCTGCTTTCAATTTTTCCATGACTTCCCAAAATGTATCAATGGGTATCACGGTATGAACAGCAACCATTCCATTGTCTGCCAAAGGCATAACGGTTGGACTTTTCATAGAAGGCAACAAATCTTTTATTTTTGGAACAGCTATCTCAGGTGCATTCATCATAATGTAGCGGCTTTCGGCAGCTGTTTTGTGCCCTTCAATTCGCTGCAGCATTTTGTCAATAAGAGCCTGTTTCCCTTCAGATAGCGGTTTATTAGTTTGAACCAGCTGTGTTTCGGAATCAAATATTTTATCGAGTTCCACCAGGCCATTAGCTTTTAGTGTACCGCCGGTGGAGACGAGGTCAGAGATCGCATCGGCAATCTGAAGCCGTGGGGCAATTTCCACAGATCCAGAAAGTGTTATGATTGAGACGTCTTTAATACCATTCTTTTCGAAATAGTTGCGTGTAAGAACAGGGTAGCTGGTCGCTATTTTCTTTCCTTCAAAATCTTCTGTGGTTTTGATAGAGCCGTTTTTTGGAACGGCAAGAGAAAGCCTGCACACTCCATAGTCAAGCCCCCGGAGAACGGTGACATCAGCTTGATCTTCAGCCACTGTATTTGCTCCTACAAAGCCAAGGTCACACACGCCATCCTGAACATATTCAGGTATATCATCATCCCGGATAAGAAGAAGTTGTACATCAAAATTGCGGCACTTTACAAGGAGACTCCGTTTATAATCGTCGAATTTCAGACCGATACCTTCGAGCAGTGAAATTGTTTTATCGGTTAGACGGCCGCTTTTTTGAATGGCAATACGTAATGAGGTCGATGAATCAAGTGTTCTCATAAGCAGAAAAAACAGTAAGAATTAAATTGAAAAGTGGGAAATGATGAAACGGGACAAAAATGTCTGAAAGGTCTTGGTTCAACGCACACAATGTGCATGATTGCCCCGGTGACAATGGTTGTCGAGATAAGAATATGAAGTATATTTTTTCACAATTTTCAAGATATGGATTTCACTTTTTTAAAACCAACAGAATACGAAACATCACCAAATAGCAGATTCATTCCGGGTTGCTGCAAGAGAAATAGATACTTTTAAAAATAAAAAACCCGCAATGCCTCAAAGACATTGCGGGTCTGTACATCATGGAGTCATTAATTGACCAATAATAAAACCTCAGAGATTTTTACTATTCGTCAGCTTCCAAACTGATTGTACCTACAGATGTTGTATCTGGTGCTACAACACTTACATTTGCTACAACGGTTGGGTTAAGTGTATCGTCGGTTGGAGACACGGATAAATCATATGTGCCGCTTGTGAGCCCAATCAAAAGGAAGTCTCCCTGAGCTGATGCTTGTGTGCCAGCAAGTGTGTCTTCTTCTGCAATAGCATAAATCCACGGCTGAGCATCAATCGGTGTGATATCACCCTCAATCGCCCCTGTTTCAGCAAGATTTACGGTTTTTATGACTGGTTTCAGAATGTACATACCTGAGTTTCCGGCTTTGACGATAGAACGTGAAGCATCAAAATCAAGCAACAGTCGATAGATTATGCCACCTTCAATAACGGCGTCAATGTTTAGTTTCAGGCCCGATTGCTGTGCGCTTGGTGTTGTCAGAGGTATGGTTTCTCCATCAACAACGATTTCGTTTTCATCTCCCAGGATGAGTCTCAATTGATTGTAAGTTCCGGCTTCGAGTTCTTCTTCGCCCAGAATTTCAGTAGTTCCATTGGTCAGTTCGAGTAAATTCAAGCGGACTGGCTCGTCGTTGATTGTCCTCCAGCCACTATCATCATCTTCAGCATCAGAGTCATCATGAATACGAACTTCCTGAATGTCGATCATGACGGATTCATAGTTTGCCGGAGCATCAGTTAAAATAACTTGTAATGTACCTGTAGAAGAATTTTCAGAGGGGTCGCACGCGGTAGCCATTAAAATTAAACTTAGAGCAATAAATGTGTTGAATAGCAATTTCTTCATCTTAATCTTTCTTTTGTGTTTTGGGGTTCATTCAGCCTATTTTATCTATATATAAATTGAATGTTCCATTTCAGTTCAATTATAATGTTTAAACTTTTATGGGGCATTGTTACCTTCTTTTAACTTTATCGATAAGCTTTTATGATGACCATTGCTCAGTTCACCTATATTCCATTATACACTGACCACCCTAAAGAAAAGGTTCAAGACCTTCTTGAGTTTGTAGCTCAGCACGATGTAGAAGTTGATGTTAATTATTTGTCAACTAGTGTGAAGGGCGAGACAGACGTTGTGTTTGAACTTATTCGTGATATATACGAGACAATGACTGTTGAAGATGAGCAATTTCGTTTTCATGTTGAACTGCTTAGTCCCACCAAAGAGTAGTAATTCTTGAGAGATAACGCACGAAAAGAGTGCAAACACCGTTCTGAATCCGTATCTTAAAGGCTTCTTTGAATTCAGCCCCATGTGTAACTTATGTCTCAGATTCGAAATTTTTGTATCATTGCTCATATTGACCACGGCAAATCGACGCTAGCCGACAGACTGCTTGAAAAAACAGGCACGATTACGGAGCGCGAGATGCAGGAACAGGTTCTCGATGACATGGATCTGGAGAGAGAGCGTGGTATCACGATAAAGAGCCATGCTATCCGGATGGAATATATCCGGCCAAATAAAGAAAAGTTTATCTTTAATCTGATTGATACTCCGGGCCACGTTGATTTTGCTTACGAAGTATCGCGGGCCCTCAAAGCGTGTGAAGGGGCTATTCTGGTTGTTGATGCCGCACAGGGAATTGAAGCACAAACAATATCTAATCTTTATCAGGCAGTAGACCAGAACCTTGAGATTATTCCTGTCTTGAACAAAATTGATTTGCCGGGTGCCGACATTGAAGGTGTGGGTCAGCAAATTATCGATATGATTGGTTGTGATGATGAAGACATTCTCCATGTATCTGGTAAAACCGGTGAGGGGGTTGAAGAGCTGCTCGAAGCTATCGTTCATCGAATCCCTGCTCCTGCACAAGAAGTAGATAAGCCACTGAAAGCACTTATTTTTGATTCTATTTTTAATACCTACCGCGGGTCTATAGCTTACGTCCGGGTGATGGAAGGTACGCTCAGGAAAGGGGATGGTATTTTATTCATGGCTTCTGATAAAGAGTATGATGCTGAAGAGATCGGGTACCTTGAGCTTAAGAAAAGGCCATGCAAAGAATTAAAAGCAGGTGATGTAGGCTATGTGATTGGAAGTGTGAAATCGCTGCAGGATGCCAGGGTCGGTGACACCATAACCCATCAGAAAAAAGGAGCAGAGGAGCCGATTGGCGGCTACAAAGAGTCGAAGCCAATGGTGTTCAGCGGGATATTTCCTACAGAGTCGGATGATTTTGAAGATTTGCGTTCCGCCCTGGAAAAGCTTCAATTAAATGATGCTTCGCTATCATACCAGCCTGAAACATCGAAGGCACTTGGATTTGGTTTTCGTGCCGGATTTCTTGGTTTGCTTCATATGGAAATCGTACAGGAACGGCTTGATCGCGAATTCAATATCGATATCATCACCACAGTTCCCAACGTGAAGTATGAAGTCGAGACCGATTTCAAGGGGGAAAAGAACCGGGTTCAGGTTGATAATCCCAGCGAAATGCCTGACGCAGGTAAAATTGAAACGGTTTGGGAACCCTATATTAAGGCAAGTATCATCACACCGGCAGAATATATTGGTCCGGTCATGACGCTTTGCCAGAATCGTCGTGGAGTATATGTGAACCAGCTTTTCATGCAGGGCAACAGGGTTGATATTACATATGAGCTTCCAATGGCAGAGGTTGTATTTGATTTTTATGATAAGCTGAAAAGCGGAACACGGGGCTATGCATCCCTGGATTATGAATTTATTGAATACCGAAAAGGGGATTTGGTTCGTTTGGATATTTTGCTGAATGGTGATCCGGTGGATGCACTTTCCAGTATCACACACCGCGACAATGCATATGAGCAAGGCCGTAAAATTTGTGCGAAGCTAAAGGAACTTATTCCGCAGCAACAGTATGAAGTAGCAATACAGGCAGCAATCGGTTCACGGGTAATTGCAAGGGATACGATTCGTGCCCTGCGCAAAGATGTGACCGCCAAATGTTATGGTGGCGACATCAGCCGGAAACGAAAACTGATAGAAAAACAGAAAGAAGGAAAGAAACGGATGAAACAGGTTGGTTCGGTGGAGATTCCACAAGAAGCGTTCCTGGCCGTTTTATCAATGGACGAAGATTAACGCAACCTATGAAGCAACCACGTACAATATATTTTTTTAGTGTAATACTACTCAGTTTAATGATTCCTCTTCAGGCTCTCGCACAGTTCGAGGAACCTGATATTGTGAAAGTGGACCGGTCAGACCGTGCCGAGTTTCAAGAGCGATTTGCAAATATTAACTGGACCGGGCAGGGATTGTACAATCCAACCACTATTGACCGAATACCAACAATTGAGCTTCGTTCCAGGCTTCAAGCAGTGTTCGGCGATCCTACTCAAAAAATAGGTGACCTTATAAATACTGATAACTATCGACCGGGCAAAGCCGTACAGTTCGAGTATTGGTTTATTATTGACGGGGAAATACCAATGATGGTACTGGACCTAGATGGACCTTTTGAAAACGGGTTGGTCTATGTAGGGGCAAGCCGTTATATTGATTTGATGCCGCAGGTAAAGCGAACATTTACCCGCCTGTTGATGGACGAGGGTGATGAACTCGCTGCTTTTAGCGACTTCTTTTATTCTCCCGAGCGAAATCAGTGGTATAATGTAACTTACAGTAACGGCGAGTTTGAAAGGGAAATCATCGACAGACCCAGTTCATTTAACTAATTACCAGAATCTACGTTGAACAAGAAAAAAACAGGTAAGGCTAAAAATAAAAGTTTTTGGGCGAGTGACCCTAAGAAAACAAAAGAAGATGAAAATAAAGCCAAGCACTGGGCTCGTGAGTGGTTAGATGCTCTGCTTTGGGCAGCTATTGCCGCAATTATTTTACGGACGTTTTTCTTTGGAGCCTATCGTATTCCTACTCCCTCTATGGAGAAGACACTTTTAACGGGTGACTTTTTAATTGTGTCTAAGCTCGCATACGGTCCGCGGACTCCTATGACGCTGTCAGTACCTTTTACGGAAATGTACCTGCCCGGGGTGAATGTACCGTGGTTTAGAATACCAGGATATACCGAAATCAAACGAAATGATATCATCGTTTTCAATTATCCGATTGATGTAGCTCCGATATCCATGAAAACGAACTATATCAAGAGGGCTGTTGGAATGCCCGGTGATCAGTTAAGGCTGGATGATAAAGTATTATTTGTAAATGGAGAGGAATCTGAACGATTCGATACTATGATGCGCCATTATCGTGTGCAGGTAAGGGAACGTATACGTCTGAGTCCATCCAAAGTTCGTGAGGCCGGTGGCCGTATTGTACAAAGCGGAAATGGCGTGCATATCATCAATATGACATCCGGAATTGCTAACACCGTAGAGAATTGGCCTGAAATAGTAGAAGTTGAGCCGTTTGTGCTGCCCGAAGATTATAATGAATTCAGCCGCCGGCCATTTAATTTCTCCCGCGGTTTTACAAACCACGACAATATGGAACCATTTTCTGTTCCACAAGCCGGTGAGGAAATTACTCTCACGGAAGATAACTGGCATATTTACCAGGATATTTTACAGCGCTATGAACGGAATTCTGTCCAAAAAAACGGTAATCAGTTTATCATAAATGGTGAAGAAACAAATCAGTATACCATCCAGAAAGACTACTATTTTGTGATGGGAGATAATCGTGATGATAGTGAGGATAGCCGCTACTGGGGATTTGTACCGGATGATCATGTTGTAGGCAAGGCTAGCCTGATCTACTTCTCATGGGATGGCGAACGATGGCTGCCGAGGTTTGAGCGGATATTTAATTTGATACATTGAGATTTTAGATGAAAGATTAAAGATGATAGATCACACGGACAATTACTAAAATCTATCATCTAATTTCTAAAATCTATTTCACCAGACTCTTACCTTTTTCTTGTCCCTCTCTGATGGCCAGCTGACCGCATCCCGCATCGATATCGTCTCCGCGGCTTCGGCGGACGGTAGCTGTGACGCGCTGGCTTACGAGCTGTTTCATAAATCGATCAAGTCTCTTCTCTTTGGCTCCCTGCAGTGAAACGCCTTCCACTTTATTATACATGATGATATTGACCTTTGAAGGAACCCATCGAACAATAGATGCCAGCTTTTTGGCATCAACCACATCATCATTGAAATGGTCAAAGAGCAGATATTCGTAGGTTAGTGAGAGGCCCGTTTCGTTGTAGAAATATCGTACAGCCTCCTCCAGCTTTTCCAGGTTCAGGCTGGAGTTGATTGGCATAATCTCATTGCGTTTTTCATCGTCAGCCGCGTGTAGAGAAATTGCCAAATTAACCCCTATGTCGAGGTCTGCGAGCTGCTTGATCTGTTTTGTGAGCCCAACTGTGGAGATTGTAATTCGCTTAGGTGACATGTCCATCCCAAGGGGATTAGAAATGATTCGTGCTGATTCTACCACAGCTTTGAAATTGTGCATCGGCTCACCCATGCCCATATACACGATATTGGTAATCTTCTTGCCAAACTTTTCTTCAGACACTTCGTTTATGATCTGAACCTGGTCAACAATTTCTCCATGTGTCAGATTTCGAAAAAAGCCCATCTTACCGGTTGCGCAAAATGAGCAACCAAACATACATCCAACTTGTGATGATACGCAAACCGTTAGCCTGTTTGGAGCTCCGTCTGGATAAAAATCCGGAATAAGAACAGCTTCAACTTTGTACTCCTCCGGACCATCAAGCTGGAACAGAAATTTAATAGTACCATCCCTGGACTCCTGTTTACTGTGGATTTTAATACGCCGGACCTGCGCAATTTTATCGAGCTTGGCACGGAGGTCTTTAGAGAGGTTGGTCATTTCATCGAAAGAGGCCGCTCCTTTTTGATAGAGCCACTGATACAGCTGGTCGGCACGATAGCCCATCAGGCCGAGCTCATCTGTAAACTCCTTAAGTTCAGCTGTGGTGAGAGATTTTAGATCGGTTTTTGTCGCAACTTGAAGTTCTTTTTCCATGGCCTGAAGATACAAACTATTAAATGGAATCTACAGCGATGACCTCATCTGAATACACTCTTGAAATTGGAGTTAAAAACTTTGCGCTCACTCTTCCTGAGACTCCACCATTGCGGTTGCAGCGGCCATTAGCACGTCCTTATCTATTCGCTGACGATAGTCGGGATTGACATACTGAAACTCAATCACACCATCACCATTTGTGAGAAATACGGCAGGTGCAGGCAGAAGGTGATGATCCTGACCGGATCGCTCCTCAAGGTCGAGGCCGTTTTGCTTGTAACGTTGAAAGGTTTCATCATCCAGACGAAATGCAATACCGAACGCTTTTGAGGCTTCCATCATACTGTCTGAGAGGAGTGTATAATCCATTTCGACATCATCCATTGACATTTGCAAAAATTCAGGTCTGTCCGGGCTGATCGCCGCAATATTGAATCCCATGCTGTATAAACTGTCCTCAATAGACGCCAGCTCAGCAAGTTCTGTTGAGCAAAAAGGACACCAACCGCCACGATAAAATACAAAGAGCGTATTTTCAGAACTCACATCATGAAGGCTTACAGTTTCGCCCAAATGATTTTGCAAAGATATATCTGGAATGGATTCCCCGATCAAAAGAGGTGTAACGTCAATCGCATTGTCAGGAATGGTGTCGGATGGTTGAGGTTGAGTCGTACATCCGATGGCCGTGATGCATAATACAAGGAATGCGAGATATGATTTCATAGAAAGGGTCGATTAGGTCTGTTAGTGGTAATCAATGGAACACAAAGGTACCTGTTTTTAAACAGAAATGAACAAAGTGTCTAGATCACAAGAGAATCTTTAAAATCTGGGATTTACAATATTATTGTAAATAGATCCAAATGTATACGACAGGCCAAATGATATGGAGTAGTCGTAGGATGTCGGCCGCTGAACACCACGGATTATGGACGTAGGATCATCTGGATCAACCTGTGCTTCAATTGAAAGCTGATCCTGGATGATTCTATAGCGTCCTGAGAGCCGGACAGACAACCCCCGAATAATCCGAACGTTAAACGAAGGGTTTATCTCGAACCGGTTTATAGACGTATCGTGGAAATAGTGCATGCCTGACATACGTATATCGATACGTCCCCAGCGCTGGTCGTACCTCAGCCGGGTGCTTATCTCCTGAGACATGATGGTTTCAGAATCTTTCAGGAAAATAGTCGTGTTGAAATAACGCCGGAACCTCGGTGTGATCTGATACTGAACGATAAACCGGCGCTGCTGGAATTCATCGTAAGGGAAAAAACTGTACTCAATCCCGGGAGCTATATATGTGTCAAGTGCAATATTATTATTTCTTGAAAAGCTGGCTCCGGCAAATAAGGCAACTGTTGAACGGCTGGTCAGACTGTAGCCGATCATACTCCAGTAATTTCCCCAGTCACGATTCACATTTAGTGTCCGGTCATTTAGTTCAATATTTCTGCGGCGTATTTCGCCTCTGACACGTGCCCGGATTTTCCAGGTATCTGTGGTCCGTTCGGCATCAAAGCCACTGAAAAGACCGAAATTGGTTTCTGAAGCCTGTCCATCCACATTTGAACTCACGTTTACATCAAATACCCAGTTATTCCATGGATCCTCTGCCTCTTCGGTGCCGGTTATATCCTCGTCAGGTGCATCGTAAAAAATGTCGAGTGACTCCAGAGCAACTGTTCCGGTTACATACGGGATCAGCCCGATCTTTATGTATCGGTTCAGGCCAATTCGCCTCTCATCGTTGGTGTCGGAGCTTGGAGAACTGTAGCGAAGCGTATCAACCCGGCCGTTTTCGATCCCGATCTCTGAAAAGACCAGTGTGAATTCACGTCCGCCGCCGCCGGTTCGCTGATCGTTGATATCGAGGTAAATAGATGCGTCATCCTGGTCACGCACATAGTTAACAAACGTAATATTGGTTCTTATATAGGTGACGTCGCAAGAGTTACAGTCAAGAAAAACATTTGGAATAGGATCGAGTGATGAGCTTGACTGGCTATAAGTATCCTGAGTCCATATCAAAAGTAAGAATAGCGAGAATACAGCCGTCTTTCGGATCACAAATAGAGGAACTGAGTTGTTTATATTTATTTGTTTTGCAGTCATGAAAAATAATCAATTCAGCATTTGAAATACCAATTAAAACCTTTCTTTCTATATGATTTGAAACCTGCTAGAGAGCTCATTTACGCCATTTTACAAGCCTGTTAGGATTTGTGTGCTTGAGTCGGTAGTTTTTGTCAAAATTTAAACCCTAATACTACCCCTGACCGTGAAGTTTTTAGGATCACAACTCGCCTACTTTTTTGCCAACCGCCGAACCCGAACGAATGTTCGGAAGCTGCTCAAGTTTTTGGGTCTCCTGTTCTTGATGTATATGACCTATTCTGTGCTATTCCATTATGTAGCACTCTACGAAGGCCACAGCCATTCATGGGTTACAGGGTTCTATTGGGTGCTCGTAACAATGTCGACTCTTGGTTTCGGGGACATTGTGTTTTCCAGCGATCTCGGGCGTGCGTTTTCGATGCTGGTGCTGTTTTCAGGTGTCATTTTTCTCCTGGTGATGCTGCCCTTTACGTTTATTGAGTTCTTTTACGCGCCGTGGATGAAAGCGCACAACGAAGCCAAAGCGCCTAAGAAACTCGATGAGGATTTCAGAGATCACATCATCATCACTCATCTGAACCCTATTACTGAATCACTCATAAAAAAGCTTGTTGCCTATAAAATTGAGTATGCAATTATTGAACCAGACCTGCAGAAAGCGCTGGACCTTGCCGATTTGGATTATAATGTGGTTAATCTCGATCCAACGGACTTTGAGACATATGGTAAGCTTCAAATCAAACATGCAGCGCTTATAGTAGCTTCAGGGTCTGATACTGTAAATACCAATATAACGTTTACGGTTCGTGAGTATAATCCCGGCGTTAAGATTGTAGCAACTGCCGCCTCGTCCGATTCGGTGGATATCCTGAAACTTGCGGGCGCCAACCATGTGATTCAAATGGGAGAAATTCTAGGGCGATCACTGGCGCGTCGAACATTGGGGGGGAATGCCAGGGTACACGTTATCGGTCATATCGACAAACTTGTGATCGGTGAAGCCGTAGTTAGGGAAACTCCGTTCATCGGCAAAACACTGCGAGACAGCAAACTTCGTGAAGCAACCGGTGTGCTGGTAGTTGGTATCTGGGAACGGGGGAAATTTAGCCAGCCCCTGCCTGATACGGTCATTACGGAAAGAACAGTTTTAGTACTTGCAGGTTCCGTGGATCAGATGAGAAAATACGATGAGCTCGTCAGTATTTATCATGTGTCTGATAAACCAGTGATCATCGTCGGGGCCGGCCGGGTAGGGCGAGCAGCGGCAAAAGCCCTGGAAGAGCGCCAGATAGATTACTGGATCATTGATAAGAACCCGGAGCGAATTAAAGATGATGAGCGATTTATTTTGGGGGATGCAGCCGATCATAGCGTTCTGAAACGTGCCGGTATCAAGGAAGCCCATACAGCTCTGATAACCACCCACAGTGATGATATTAACATCTATCTTACTATTTACTGTCGGCAGCTTTGTCCCAGCATAGAAATCGTTAGCCGCGCTAACTTTGAAAAAAATGTTAACACACTTCACAGGGCCGGCGCAGATTTCGTCATGTCTTATGCTTCTATGGGAGCAAATTCAATATTTAATATTCTTGAAGGGCAAGATGTACTCGTGCTTGCCGAAGGGCTAAACATATTCAACCACAGAGTTAATGAAAGCCTGTCAGGTAAAACTCTGATCAAGTCGGATATCAGAAAAGAAACCGGGTGTTCTGTACTTGCCATTAAATGTGAAGATGAGATGGAAGTGGGCCCTCAGCCCGATCGCACACTTCAGAGTGGCGAGGAGCTGATATTGGTAGGGTCTCCGAAGGGAGAGACTCAGTTCAGCAGCAAGTATGAAAAAAAATCTCTTAATTCTTCCAGAACCACGGCGTGAATATTACAAGTACCGTAAAGAGTTCAAGACGCCCGATCATCATGAGAACAAGAAGAACCCATTTACCGAAATAAGGCACGCCTGCAAAGTTGTCTGTTGGTCCGAAAGAACCCCAGGCCGGGCCGATGTTACCTAAAGTGGCAATACTGGCTCCCATAGCCGACATGAAATCATATCCCAGCAGGCTCATGATCAACGCTCCAACTGCAAAAATGAGAAAATAGACCATAAAAAAGCCGAGAATGGTCTTTAGAATTGGGGCTTCAATTACACGCTGACCTATTCTAACAGGCAAGACCGCCTGTGGATGGATGATCTGCTTAAATTCCCGGCCAATATTTTTTGCGATAATCATCAGGCGAATCATTTTAATGCCTCCACCCGTCGAACCTGCACAGCTTCCGGTAAAAAACAAAACGAATAGTAAGAAGGAACTAAAGGGTAGCCACAGAACGTAGTCGTCAGTTCCAAATCCGGTGGTTGTGATGATTGAAACAACCTGAAAACTGCCATACCTTAGGGCATTACCGAATGAATATTGATCAAAAATCCAAAGCCCGCCGGAAATAGCAACGACGAAAATAAGTGTTATGAGGCTGTAAAAGCGAATTTCCCTATTCTTTAAAAAGCTTTGAGCATCACCTGAGAAAAGCCGGTAATGCATGGCGAAATTAATTCCGGCAAGGAACATAAACAGGATAATAACAACATCAATATAAACGGAATCGAAACCGGCTACAGAGTCGTTAAGATTTGAAAATCCGCCGGTGGCCAGCGTTGAGAATGCGTGATTTATGGCATCAAACCAATCCATCGAAGGGTGTGCCCACAGCATCAGAAACTGAGCACCTGTAAGGCCAATGTAGACTGTCCATAGCAGAAGAGCGGTTTCTTGTATGCGGGGAGTTAGTTTGTCTGATGTTGACCCTGAGTATTCTGCCTGATAAAGTTCCATTCCGCCAATACCCAAAAGGGGAAGCAGGGCAAGTGTTAGTACAATAATTCCCATGCCTCCCAGCCAGTGTAGTAGTGAACGCCAGAAGAGGAGACTCTGGTCCAGATCCTCAATCATAGGATTTTGTATTCCATCACTGGTAATGCCGCCAAGAATAGTGGCTCCGGTTGTGCTGAGTCCGCTCATCGCCTCAAATACCGAATCAGTATAAGAGTCGAGGGCACCGGAAATGATAAACGGAAATGCACTAACCAGTGACCCGATAAACCAGGCCAGTGTAACAATGAGAAATGCTTCACGCATTCTGAGCTCCTCACGTGGCCTGAAGGCCCAGAAAAAACCGGCACCAATACTCATCGATCCAAGCCCGGTTACGAGAAATGCACTCCATGTAGCCTCTCCATAGATCAGGGAAATCAGTATCGGGAGAATCATTGAGGCACCCAGGAAAAAAATCAATCCTCCGAGAACACCCGATACCAGGCTTATATCTATTCGCGGACGGTTTTTATTATATTCAAGGCTGTCAATCATTTAAAAGAGCTCATCAACTTTTTTGATTGCTCTTGGAAGGGCCAGTATGATCACCCTGTCGCCACGCCTGATCACGGAATCACCCACTGCAATTTCCACCCCGTCCTTATGAAGTATACCACCCAGAACCACACCTTCGGGAAGAGACAAATCCTTGATGGGTACATCCAGCATCTTGCAGTTTTTCCCCGCAACAACTTCGATAATTTCGGCTTTAATACCCTGAAGTGCTTTCACTGTAAGCATCATACCCTGGCGAATTTGACGGTGAATTTCATCTGATGCTGATGCTTTAACGTTTACAATAGCGTCGATTCCAATGGTTTGGCTCAACGGAACGTACTGTGTTTTAGATACCAGGGCCACCGTCTTTTTCACTTCAAGATGCTTCGCCATCAGGCACGAAATGATATTTGACTCTTCATCATCCGTTACAGAAATAAACGCATCCATTTCCTGAATTCCCTCAACCACCAGCAGGTTGGGGTCCGTAGGATTTCCATTTAATACCAGGATATCGCGGTTACTATTCGCAATACGGGTAGCCATCTCTTCATCAGGCTCAATCAGTTTGATTTGCCATTTTTGCTTGTCTTCGCACATTTTTTTGGCAAGCAAGCGGCCTACTTCACTGCCGCCCGCAATCATGACCCTCCGAAGGGCCTTGTTGTCGTGGCCTGTAATGGCAATCAATCGTTTTAAATGTTCAGTTTTAGTAACAAAAAATGCTTGATCATTCTGCTTGAGAATGCTGCTTCCGCGGGGGATAATTGTTCCGCCCCGTCTCGAAATAGCAACGACACGTGACTGAAGATCATCGAAATCTGCTGCAAGTTGCTGCAGAGGTTTATCTGTGACGTTTGAATCTTTTTGAATTCTGAGACCAACCATCTGTAAGCGACCATCGGCCAGAGAGACAATGTCACTGGCAGACGCTCTTTTGACCAAGAGATGGATTTCAGAAGCAGCTGTTTCCTCCGGATGAATCAGAACATCGATTCCAAGTTCTGATGGTGAGAGGGGAGAGTCAGATTGGGAGAGTTCATCGTTTCGCACACGGGCAATTACCTTGTTAACGCCCAGTCTCTTTGCCATCATCGAAGCGATGATATTTACCTCATCTACACTGGTAACAGCCACCATCAAATCGGCTGTATTCGCCCCGGCTTCCACAAGTGAATTCGGGGATGTGGCGTTGCCTTCAACTGTAAGAACATCCAGATTCTGTACGACTCTCTGCAGACATGACTGGCGTTTATCAAGAATAGTAACATCATGGTGTTCTTCAGACAGGACTTTACCAAGTTCATACCCTACTTCACCGGCACCAGCGACAAGAATTTTCAAACCGTAATTACCTCAGTTAAAATTGTCGTCTTAAGGTATCACTTTATTGGTTAGATGTGAAGCTGAAAATATTGAATGATCTCACCGGCACTTCATCTTGAAATGGGAAAATGATCTGTCGGTCTAGTCGAGGTCAATGATTTTTTCACAGTCGTCTTTGTGTCCCATCAGAACAAGCCTGTCTCCTGATTCTATTTTTGATGATGCGTCCGGGATACCGATAGAATGAAACTCTTCTTCTTCAGAGTCATCTGAAGAACTTTCCATTTGCCGTTTGATTGTCAGGATATTTATCCGATACCGTTCTCTGAGATTCAAATCCGACAGTGTTTTGTCTACCATAGAGTCTGGGGCCTCTATTTCCAGTACCGATAAGTCATCTTCCAGTTCAAGGAGGTCTTTCATTCCGCGGCGGTGCAGAGAGATCCCCATCCGTTCCGCTACCTGGCGTTCAGGGTGAATCACTTTTGTGACTCCGATCTTTTCCAGAATCTGCTGTTGTGTATCTGAATTGGTTCGTGCAAAAACCTGTTTTACGCCCGCTTTTACCAATTCCATGGAGATAAGAACGACCGGCTCAAAATTTTCTCCAATCGCGATGACGGCAATATCCACATCCGTAATCCCATGCGATTTTAACTGCTCGGCGTCGGTGGCATCAAAACAGATGGTGTTTGCCACAACTCCCTTTACCTCGTCGAGTTGAGACATATTATAATCCACTGCGATAACATCAGCCCCGTCTTTGGCGAGAGTTTTTACAAGAGACATTCCAAAAACACCTAAGCCGATAACGGCAATTTGAGGATTCGATTGATTAAACATAGCCGGATCTATTGTGAGTGATTATTTAAAGTGAATTGATTAGGTGACTACGACATATTCTTCAGGATATTTATATCCGCGTTTAAGTACCTTTTTGGCAAAAGCGACAGCTACTGTAAGCATTCCCACTCGTCCCATAAACATTGATACAGAAAGAACAAACTTTCCCGTATCGCTCAAACTGCTGGTAATTCCTTTGGAAAGACCTACCGTCATGAATGCAGAGACTTGTTCGAACAAAATATCAATAAATGCAAAGTCTTCTGAAATTGTAAGTATGATTAATCCTGTAATTAAAACAAATGTGGCAAGAAATACAGACGTGAGGGCCCGGAAAACCACGCTGTTTGGCACTGTTCGTTTTGAAATTTCGATTGTACTTGCGCCGGTTACGTTTGCAATGACCGACTTAAATAGTACGTAAATGGTTGTCGTTTTGAGACCACCCGCAGTTGATGAGGGTGAAGCTCCTATACTCATGAGTACTATGATAATGAGTGTTACCCCGGCACTCAGTGCCCCCGTATCCAGCGTGTTAAAACCTGCGGTTCTTGCAGTAATGCTCTGAAACATCGAAAAAAGCACCTTGTCACCAAATGAATAAGAAGCAAGCAGGCCGTTCCATTCAAGGATCAAAACAAGAAGCGTACCCACCGTTATTAAAAACAGAGTCATCCGAAAAACAATGATGCTGTGAATTGAGAACCGCTTGCTGTAGGATTTGCCCCGTACCCTGTAAAAGGTCTCCCAAAGCGTCGTAAAACCCAAACCACCGAACACAATCAGCAGCATGGATGTGATGTTCATCGGTAAATTTGTAGCATTGACGGGGTCAGAAAAGCTGTTGACGAAAAGCGTGAAGCCTGCGTTACAAAAGGCGGATACAGAGTGGAAAAGCGAGAACCAGAGCCTGTCGCCGGTATCGGGAATCAATTCGGACCAGCTTAAGAAATACCCGATCATGCCAATGAATTCGATAGAAAAAGTGAGAGCAAGGATACGTTTGAGTGTTCTAGCAATAGTGCTCACATCCTCACCGGAAATCACCTCTTGTAAGGCTTCCCTTCCAATGATCGTGACCCCACCCGTCATAAAGATTACCAGGAACGTGGCGAATGTGATGATGCCTATCCCACCCAGTTGAATAAGCACCAGAATGACTGCCTGACCAAATACAGTTAAATGGGTGGCTGTACTTACAACCGTAAGACCCGTAACACAAACTGCGCTCGTAGCCGTAAACAGAGCGTCAATGATATCCAGGCCTTCTCCATCGATTGTTGAAGCCGGTAGCATCAATAAAAGCATGCCGGAAAAAATGACCAGCAAAAAACTCAGAAGGACCAAACGGGCCGGGCTCGGATGAGAATAAATCATTCCGGGTATGGCTTGTACTAACTTCAAGGCGGCCATAAAGAGCAGGTAAGCCTTAATGATGATGAGTAAAATGTTTTCGGCACCCGTTACACCGATGGAATTAAGCAGCTGAATGGTGTATATGCCATCTGTTATCATCAGATCAATACCAAAAAGAAGGGCGAGAGTGGCAGCTATGGCTTCAGGCCAGCGATAGAGCAAATACTGCAGGTGATTTGGGATAAGCGATAAACGCGCATAAAAATAAATTCCAAAAGCGATTAGCAGTGCCTGATCAATCGTTTTAATGGTTTCTGAGTATTCAGTCGGGTCTGCAAAAAAAAGGGGAAAGAGAAGAGATAATAAAACAGCGACAGTCAAGGCTATCGATATGCGATGTAGCCAGGGGTTAGTCCTGCGATTAAATTCATAAAGATCGTCCTGTAAATAGCGGTATTTTTTTGATAGTCGATTAAAGCGATTTCTCCACCGGATAAACCACTCCTGGATTTTTCGCCGCCAATGAAAAGGAATTTTAGAACGCATCTGCTTTATCAGAAATCAGAATGTAAAATCTGTATGATGACACACGATAAATATCTACAGTAACACAGTTTCCGACACAATTGGTTCAGAAAGTTATCGATACCACAGAATTGGCCTCACCAGTTCAGTTTCAAATTAGTCGTGCTTCATCCGAAATAGAGATAAATCTATTAGAATAATACTTGTTGGATGGGAAAGATTTGATGGCAAGGGGAGCAGTTTTGATGTGGTCAGGATCTGCGTTTGCTTTCCTATTGATTACATCCTCCGGGATAAAGAATTTGTTATCAGAAAACCATCACACCTTCAGTTGATAACTCATGCGTATCGTTTGAGAAGTTCTTCACACTCTTTGAACATAACGTCTCCCTTGACCTGGATTGCCTTAAAACCGGAATCAGCCAGTGTGTTTGCCCGTAACTCAATTTGGCCCATGTATTTGGAGATAGTGGGGATGTCACATCCATAAAACACCGTATCTATTCTTGCCCAGATGGCAGCACTCATGCACATGGGGCACGGTTCGCATGTAGTGTAAAGTGTGAAACCTGATAGATCTGTTTTTTTAAGATGCTCTCCCAGCTTTCGGATGGCCATGACTTCAGCATGAGCCGTCGGGTCGTGCAGTTTTCCTGTCTCGTTTGCCGCTGTTACGAAGAGTTGATCACCCATGACCAGTGCCGCACCAAATGCTGTTTGATGTTTTTCGGCAATTTCTATGGCAGCTTTCATGTGGGGGATATATGGATCCATAATTTTTTGAAGGGTTCAGGGTGCAAGGTGCAGGGTACAAGGTTCAAGGTTAATGGGAACGAGTTCTTATTCATTTCGCATTTCAATACTTTGAATATATCCGTAGATCATTTTCCCGGTTTTATCTAGTTCAGCTTGAATTTTTTCATATTTATCTTTGTCGGACAAAGATTTTGTTTCATATAGTGTATCGAGATGGTCTCGGGTTTCATCAGTTGATGAATGAGCATAAACAAGAAACCTAATAAAATCTGCTTTATACCTTCTTCGCCCATATCCTTCAACTATATTCGCGCGGATAGATTTTGATGACCTCCTGATTTGACTTCCTACTTTGTAAAATTCGAATTTGGGAAGTTTCATTGTCATATTGTGTATGTCAACAGTAAGAACTTTCGCTGATTGCCAGATTTTCAATTTTTTGTAACTCATTCCTAGTATTTAAAATCAGTGTTTAACTAGGTATGAGCATAAATTTCGAAATCCCTTACGCAATAAAGCTTACTTTTTTCATCCTGCCTACTTGCATCTTGCCCTTAACCCTGCCCTCAATTCAGACGCTTACAGGATTCCGCGAAATGCCCCGAAAAATCGGGACCAGAAAAACACTGGCGTGCGGAAACGCTGTCAGGTCTTTTAACCTGCACCTTGAACCTTGAACCCTGCACCTTGCCCTGAAACTTACTTCAAGTGCCTGTTTAAGTAACTTGTATACACCTGGTGCAGTAAAAGGTAGCTTTGCTGATTGTACGCCACGCCGTGTGCTCCGGGTGGATATATCCGGACATCAACATCCTTACCGGCATTCGTAAAATCGGTGAGCATCTGCATGGTGTTCTGAATGTGAACATTTTCATCCATTGACGAATGAGCAACCAGCATTTTTCCTTCCAGGTTTGAGGCATGGGCCATCACTGAACTTTTTTGGTATCCTTCCAGATTTTCGTCCAGCAGCCCCATATAGCGCTCTGTATAAATTGTATCATAGAGTCTCCAATCGGTCACGGGTGCCCCAACGAGTCCTACATCGAATATCTCCGGATGAAGCACCATCGAAAGAGCGGCCATGTATCCACCATAGCTATGTCCCCGAATGCCGATTTTTTCAGAATCGATCCAGTCATTGGAGGCCAGGTATCTGGCCGTCTCTGCATAGTCAGCCGCTTCAAGCTCTCCAAGATTTTTATACACGGCTTTCTCAAACGCTTTTCCATAGCCGCCGCTGCCCCTGTTGTTTACGTTGGCAATTATATATCCGTTTTGTGCGAGATACTGAGCCCATGCATTGGTTTCAAACTGATCGTAAACTCCCTGGGATCCGGGCCCACCGTAAATCATCAGGATGAGGTTATAGGTGCTGTCGGGCGAGAAATCAGGCGGACGAATCATGTATCCATCCAGTGAAATGTCATCGCCTGTAGTGAACGAGAAAAGTTCTCGCGGGGAGTAAGCATACGTGCTGATGTAGTCCTGAACAGATTCATTATCGACCAGCTCCTCCAGCAACGCACCGTCACCGTCGGTTGTATGCAGATCCACCTGCACTGGGGTGTCAGTATTAGACCATGTGTCAATGAAATATCTGCCATCAGGGCCCATACTGATCGAATGATTGCCCCGGTTTTCCGTATACCGCTGTTTTTGTGTTCCATCAAAAGAAACAGAATAAAGATGCCGCTCGAGCGGACTTACTTCCGTTGATTCGTAAAATATCGTTTCCGTATCTGAATTTACGGCGAAGACGTTTGTGACCTCCCACTCTCCATCCGTCACCTGATTGATCAGGTTCCCATCATAATCGTATCGGTAGAGATGACGGAATCCATCCCGGTCCGACATCCAGAGAAACTCATCCCTGTTTTCGGGGAAGAAAAAATAATTCTCTATACCCGCAAAGAAGCTGTTTATATCAATCCATCCATCGCTACTCGACTCCTCGTAGACAAGCTGTCCCACACCGGATGTTACATCAAAAAAGCGAAGTTTAAGCTCATTTTGCTGGCGATTCATCCATACGACGGCAAGCTCTTCATCATTGCTGGTCCAGTAGATCCGGGGGATAAGGCCGCTATTCATCTCCAGATCAAGCCACTGGTTTTCTCCGCTAATCACATCAACGACGCCAATTCTGACGGTCGGATTTTCGGCCCCGACCTTAGGGTAGGGTATGTTGGTGTATTCAGGGTAGGCCCCTTCATAATCCGTGGATTCAAATCGCTTAACGTGAGCCTCATCGCTTTGCCAGTAAGCGATGTAGCGGCTGTCGTGCGACCATTTCCAAGCCTGAACCAGTCCGAACTCTTCTTCATACACCCATCCAAATCGCCCGTTAAAAAGATTTTCATCAGAGTCGAAGGTAAGCTGTGTTTCTTCGCCTGTATTGAGTTGAAAGCTGAACATCTCGCCATCCCTGTGATACCCTACTTTTTGTCCATTCGGTGACAGCTCAGCCGTAAAGGCATCTTCAGCTATCAGCTCAAGAGTATTGCTTTCGATAGAGTAGTAGTAATAATCGGAATTACCTGAGTAGCGCCATACTGGAGTAAAATTGGTCTGAAACACGATATATCGAAAATCGGCAGACCACTCAAACGACCGGAATTTAAAGGGGGCGTCACTGTCAGGGAATGTCTGATCCGAAGTGTCGAACAGCAGCTGATCATTGCCAGTTGCCGGATCGTATGCCCTTATTTCAGTGGCGTCGGATTCAGGGTCTGTTACCATGTAGGAATATCTTTCACCGCCTTCAATCCACTGAACATTTTGAGGGCCTTGGTTCCCTCTTAGCTGCTCACCTGAAAAGAGTGCGTGCTGCAGACTCTGATAGGTGAGAGGCTCATCCTGTACAGTTTGAGCCGAGGCAGAGAGAGTAAAACAAAGAAAGAATAAAAGTGAGAGAAAAGAGAGTTTTTCAAAAAATGAGCGCATTATAGAAAATCTGTTATTATTGTTATCAACACGTAGATCAACGTGAGAGAGCACACAAGCGTCTTAACAAGAAATGAAATTCTGCAATGAGATAGAAATAGAAGATCAAGGTGGGTAATTCAAAGATAGGGGGAAGAATTAAAAGATCAGTACCATAATAGCCTTACGCCATTCATTACTACAATGAGCGTACTACCTTCATGGCCGATCACCCCCAAAGTTAGCGGCAAATCAATAAAAAATACGCCGCATAACAGCATAACGATTACAGCCAAACTAAATACGATATTTTGGATAACCACTTTCTTCGATTTTCGAGACAGTTTAAGCAAGTATGGAAGTTTAGTGAGGTCATCACCCATAAGTACAATGTCGGCCGTCTCCAGTGCAACATCAGTTCCGGCAGCACCCATGGCGATGCCCAGATTCGCCACTGCCAGTGCCGGCGCATCATTAACACCATCACCAACCATAGCCACTGATCCTCTTTTTTTCATCTCTTCGATTTTCTCCATTTTTTGATCGGGCAGCAGATCTGCATAAATATCATCGATACCCAACTCTTGCGCTATGGCATCTGCAACGCCCTGGTTGTCGCCAGTAAGCATCACGATATGGGAAATTCCCAAATCACGAAGTTTTTGCAGGGTTTCCTTTGCTTTCGGCCTGACTTTATCGGCCAGGGCAATCAAGCCTTTTGGCTCATTATCTTCCAAAACAAAGACAACCGTGTTACCTTTTGTTCGAAGTTCAGAAGCTTTGTCTGTTAATGATTTAGCCCAGTGCTCCATCTTCTCTTCAAACATTTTACTATTGCCAACCGCCGCCAATTTACCATCCCACTCAGCCTGAACACCTTTCCCCGGTGATGCCTGCATGTTGCTTACTGGAAATGGCTTGATATTCATCCGCTTTGCACTCTCGCCGATTGCCTCTGCAAGATGATGCTCTGAGTGAATTTCACAACCTGCGGCAAGTGCTACCAGGTGCTTAATGTCTGATTCTTCTTTAGATAAAGTGTTGCTGTCTTTATTGAAACAAATCCAATCAGTTACCTCTGGTTTTCCCTGCGTGAGAGTTCCGGTTTTGTCAAACGCGATGGTATCGATTTCAGCCGTCTGCTCGATGTAGGACCCGCCTTTAAATAGCACACCCGATTTGGCACCATTGGCAATAGCTGATATGATTGAAGCAGGAGTACTTATGATAAGTGCACAGGGAGATGCAACAACCAAGACAGTCATGGCCCGATAAAACGTAGGGTCGAAAGGTTGATCAAAAACCAGCCAGGGAATGAAAATGAGCAGAATTACACTTACAACAACCGTGACTGCGTACCGTGGTTCAAAGTTGTCGAGAAAGCGTTGTGTCTTGGCTTTACTTTTTTGCGCGCTTTCAACCATATCAATTATTCGGGATAGCGTTGTATCTTTTGCAGGTTTAGAGACTTCAATCTCAATTACACCATTCTCATTTAGAGTCGCCGCAAATACATCATCACCGACCGCTTTAGCTACCGGAATACTTTCACCGGTTATTGTTGACTGATCGATAGTGGATTCACCTTTGATAATTTTTCCGTCGATTGGGATGTGTTCGCCCGGTTTCACAATCACGATTTCACCCACATTAAGCTCTTCGATCGGAATCAGCTCCTCGGTGCCATCATCGGTTCGCCGAAGTGCCTGCGATGGTCTTAGTTCAAGAAGTGAATGGATTGCGTTTCGGCTTTTACCCAGGGCATAACTTTCAAGTGCGCCGCTGAGTGAAAAAAGAAATAGAAGGATCGCACCTTCAATCCAGGCGTCAAGGAAAGCAGCCCCGGTAGCCGCGGCAATCATCAGAAAATCTATATTTATTTCGAATTTCCGCAGGTGTGAAAAGGTCTCTTTTACTCCGGAATATCCGCCACTGATGTAAGAGATGATATATGAATAGAAGGCGATTTCTCCAGGTAGGAAACTGCTGAATTCGGCGATTGCTCCTAAAGCAAGCGAGAGTCCACAGATCGAAGTGAGAATAATTTCGCGTGAGTTGTTTGAATGATCCTGGGACATCGAAAGGGGACTGAGTGACTAATTATCTCCAGCCAAATACCTGCTTAAATATACTGTTTTAAGAGTTTAAAGTCTCTTTTATAAGTGCGAGCACAGACAGTGATAGTCCTGAATGGCGCCATTTTTTGGATTTTATCGCCAATAGAATCAGTACTGATTACATCTTATCAACTTGGGCAGAAACGTCATCCACCAGGGCTTTAGCCTGCTCTGCAGTCTCAGCCTCAGCGTAAATTCGCAGTACGGGCTCGGTGCCTGACGGACGCACAAGCAGCCAGGATCCATCGGCAAGATGATGCTTGATACCGTCAGTAAATTCTCTTTCCGTTACGTTTATGCCATTAATTGACGTAAGTTTTTCTGACTTACAATGCTCAATCATAGCCATCTTTTTGCGCTCTTCCGTGTGAAGGTCATTTCGGTAGTAAGCGTGATCACCAAATTCATCAAACAGTTCCTGAACCAGTTCACTGAGTTTTTTCCCGGTTTTCACGAGCATTTCAGCTACCACCAGCCCGATATAAAGTCCGTCACGTTCAGGGATATGCCCCTTCACCGACAGGCCGCCAGATTCCTCACCGCCTGCCAGCACATCTTCATTCACAATCTTTTCGGCGATATACTTAAATCCGATAGGTGTCGTCTCGATTGGCAATTCATAGGCTTTTGCCTGTTTGTTGAGCATGTTGGTTGTAGAAAAGGTTTTAACAATTTTGCCTGATAACCCTTTTTCTTGGCTCAGATATTTGACTAAAAGGCTGAGAATTCTATGCGAATCCACAAAATCTCCGTTTTCATCAAAAAGGCCTACCCGGTCCGCATCTCCGTCGTTGGCAATACCGATCTGACAATTATTTTTGATGATGAACTCAGAGAACTCCCTCAGATTCTTTTCAATTGGTTCCGGAGGGGTTCCTTTAAAGGATGGATTTACCTCGCCATGAAGCTCAAATACTTGATCACCAAGTAGTTTTTTGATAGCACCCATGCCTGAACCAAACATGGGATCGTGCCCGATTTTGAGCCCACTTTTTTGAATAGCATCTATATCGATCTTTTCTCTGATAACATTCAGGTATTGCTCAGTGAGCGATATTTCACGAATAAGCCCAAGTTTAAGATTATCCTTAAAATCCCTGACATCCAGCTCAGAATCAAAATTATTGAGCTGCTTCTCTACTGCAGTAATTTGATCAGGGGTTGCAGATCCGCCAAAAGGTGCTTTAATCTTAAACCCGTTATAGTTGGGTGGGTTATGACTGGCTGTTATCACAATTCCAAGGGCTTCGTAGTGCAGCGCTCCCCAGCTGACGGCCGGGGTCGGAGAAATTGACGACGATATGCGAACAGGGATCTCCATCGCTGCCAGCACAGAGGCCACATGTTCTGCAAACTCCCGACTCATAAATCTGGCATCGTAGCCAATAACGACGCCATTTTTAGTGACATTGTCTTGAAGCAGCCAACGGCCGGTGGCCTGGGTAACAATTGATAGATTATCGAAGGTATACCCTTTTGCAATGATAGCACGCCATCCGTCGGTACCGAAAGAAATATTCATAAACTTTTTATTGAAATGGTTAAAACCGATTCGTTATAAAATTTTTCCAAAGGTACGATACACAACCTATAGAATCTAATAAGGCACTGCAGGATTTTTCAATGAGAGGATTCGGCGGATATTCTTTATTTTCAAAAATTAAACTTAGAACGCGAATGTTTGCCCCATCAACATATGTTGGGCTAACTATTGATGATGCATGCAGGCGTGTCACTCTCAGATGAGATGTAGATACTATAGAAACAAATTCAACTGCGGATAGTATCGCTTAACTCAAATGTAAATCTACACTTTATTATGACTATCAGACTAATCAGGATTTTAAGCATTTTGATGACAGTACTTTTGACAACCTTGGGTACTGCTCAATTTCAACAACTAAACGCGCAAGACAATGAACCTCTTACGGAGCAGATGCGTGATCTTCTCAAAAGTGACGCTTTCAATGTAGGATTTCTGTTACAGTCGGAAGCATTATTTACACTCGATGAAAATAATATTCTTGGAGAGGATGGCTTTGGTTTGGGGCCAACCCGTCTCAGATTTGATGGTCAGTCAGACGGAGGCTTTGCCTATGAAATGGATCTTGAGCTGCGTCGCAGCCCTTCACTCTGGGATGCCAGCATATACTACAAATCATCTGAAGAATTTGAGATTGAAGCTGGAATGCATAAAGCCGACATTGGCCTGGATCTGCAACCGGGGCCTGGAAAAATTGATTTTATCGACCGTGCCAGGTTAATCAACGTTATGACCAACAGGCGTGAAGTGGGGATCAGTGCCAGAGGCCAGTTTGATCAGTTCGACTATACGGTTGGGGTTTATAACGGCACCGGGCGAAACCTGAATAATGACGGCAATCTGATGTATCTCCTGAAAGCTGGTTATACCTTAGAATTTGATAATGGCGGAGAGTTGTATGTCGTGGCAAATGGTGCATACAATGGCACTGTTGGCGAATCGATCGGGAATCTGACCACTGAAGGAGACCGTCTCGTGTATGGCGGGTACATCGATTATGAAAGTGACAGCTGGTTTGGCGCGGCTGAACTGTTGATGACGTCATTTGATAGTATTCAGCTTACGGATGAAGAGACCATTACAGGCGCCTATATCACACTAGGTAATAAGGTAACTGAAAAAGATGAGCTCCTCGCGCGATGGGATTATATCGGGTACGATCAGTTGGGCTCCGACTCAAGCCTTTACATTCTTGGTTGGAACCACCAGTTTACCACGGTGATGAGTTTCCAGCTAAATGCGCTGGCACAATTCGAAGGAAATGAGGAGTACTTTGGCCTTCAGGGAAATCTTCAGTATGAGTTTTAAATAATAGTGTTTATCGATACGATGCCCTCTTTGTAACGGGTGACAATCAGTAAAAAATCAGTCCCCTTCTCTGCTTTGACAGGGAAGAGGATTTTTTTAGCAATCAGAGAGCATAGGCAAATACTTACGAATAAATTAGTGTAGTGTCAGTACTCAGTTGTCGGTAAGCAATAATTAGAGAGAAGCGAATGCTTTTACAGATCCTTCCACTTCGCCCTGAGAATCGCAGGGCTTGTGTTCAGGATGACAATTATCACGTTGCGTGGACGGGCGGCGTGGCTTCGGGAACAGAAGTTCTATTTTGATTCGTTGACACGCCGCCCCTATACCCAGTAAAGCAACCGTCATTCTGCCTGTCCCTTGGGGGAATCAAACGGTGCCAGTGCTTTTCTGGTCCCGGATACTTTCGGGGCCGTTTGATGAAGAATCTGAAAAGGAAAAAACATTTACCAGTATCAAAACTCAACCACTTCCCCGACATAATATGCTTGACTCCACAATATTACACCACTTCCCTAATAAACCATTCTACCAATAACCTACTTACCCTGCTTTTTCCAATTCACTTTCTTCACAAGCAGCCAGATTCCGAATAGAATCAGAGGTATACTGAGCCACTGGCCCATGTTAAGCGCCCATGACTCACCAACATTCGTTTGGGCGAGCTTGGTATATTCTATTAAGAAACGTCCTGAGAACAACATGACCAGGAACGTACCAAAAAGAGAGCCTTCAGGCGGACGCCGGTCGTATTTTTTATAAATGGTCCAGAGCACCGCGAAAACGATTATGCAAAGAAGGGACTCATATAGCATAGAGGGGTGACGGGGGATCATCCGTTCTGCCTGTGTAAGCTGAGGTGAAGCTTCAAAGATGACGGCCCAGGGGAGATCAGTTGCTTTTCCAAGGATTTCCGAATTCATGAAGTTTCCAATTCGGATAAACATTCCGCCGATGGCAACAGCCGGAACAACGCGATCGGCCAGCCAGTAAAATGTCATACCGGGGGTTTTTCTCACATACAAATACATAGCAATAATAATCCCAACTGCTGCTCCGTGACTAGCAAGTCCACCTAGCCACACCTGAGGCACGAGATGGATGTTTCTGAGATAGTAGTCGAGATCATAAAATATGACGTGACCCAGACGGGCACCAATAACCGTTGCTATCAGTACATAAATCAACAGACGGTCCATGTCTTCCTGTGAGCGGCCCGCAAACCGGAACATCCTGGAGGTGATGGCATAGCCAAAAATAAAAGCTGATGCGAAAAGCAGACCGTACCAGCGTGGCTGAAGGGGACCAATTGAATCAATCGTAGGTGAGTTGATGAAGAAAAATGGAAGCTGCCCGATGATAAATGCTGCAGCGGCAAGAGCCCATCCCTTCCACGGATCTTCCATTGGCTCACCACTTTTTTCCGGTTTGATGTACTGCCAGCCAAAAAAGTAAATAATGGCTGCTAAAATCAGTCCATAGATAGATACTGAGAATGGAAGATAAAATTCCGGTATGGTAAATATTTCCGGACTTGGGCCCCAGGTCAGATAATCGCTGCTGTTCATGTAGTAAATAGATTAAAATTTAAGCACCAAAATACAAAAGCAACGGGGAAAGTCCTGATTAAATCATTACGGATCTGTTTCTTAAACCAGAATGTAATGCGTGAAATATTGGGAGGGTTCTTATATCAAAAAACCTCATCACTAAAATTTAAAATTCACTAACTGAACATTTACCCGTCAAACAGTTTTTTGAGCGCGTTACCCGCGCCTTCGCGAAGTGCATCCCGGACGATTTCCTGGATCAGATCTGAATCGGGACCAACCTGGGGATCAGCTGACGTACCGGTAATAAGTATCGGAACAGTCATGGTGCCGTCTTCCCGCTGAAGGGCATCGGCCGCCCGGCCTGAAATAACGCTGGCAATACCACTCTTGAACCGCTCGGGAAGCAGCAGGGTAGCGGTATAGTTGATCTCATCCGTAACCATATGCTGAGTGCCCTCTAGCTCAATGCCGATATTTTCACTTGTCAGCCTGAAATCCTCAAACGTGAGGACAGCATCTGCAATTGTATAAGTAGCTGTCCATTCATCAAGCGCAAGACTTCGCAGCTCATTAACTTTCAGGAAGTCGGCAATGCGTTCCTGGATAGGGTGGCCGCGTAACCGTGCCCGAGTCATTCCAAATGATCCGTCGGCTTGCGTTGTGGTTACGTCAGGCGTGAGGGTTTCATCCAGTTCCGTTGAATACTCGATATCGGTACTGAATGCTCCGGTAACGTGCTGGTGAAAGCGGCTGTCTTCGCCAAGAAATCCAGTGTCTCTGAAAAATGATTCAGCTGTCAGGCTGTCAAGATTTCCTGAAAACGACATATTGGTTCGCAACGGATCAGGCACATTCCAGACCATACGACCGGTGGCCGTACCATCAAAAAGATTCGCCGACGTCTCATCCATAATAATCTGGTCGGGGGTGGTACGGCCGGTACCCGATATATTTGTGATGGGTATTCCAAAAAACATTAGCCTGCTAATCTCAGCTGACACATTTGAATTCATAGCCGGCAGCTCAATAGGGACAGGTTCTGTAGGGTCTGACTCCTCATCCCAGTCAATCATCTCATCCATATTCAGCAAATTGCTGCTGTAGTTCCCTGTAATAGATGGTAAACCTGTCGTTGAAGCGGGATCTTCTTCAAGAAATCCGAGATAGTTTTGAACACGGCCGTTCAGGGATATGTCGGAAGAACCATAGTTCATCACAAACTGATCCAGGTTCATAGATTCTGGCGATATACTCAATTTCCCATTGAGTCCTGTTACGGGCAATCCCAGTGAATCGCCGCTGGCATTCACGTTATTTACCTCAAGTGAACCGTTCAGGGCTATTTGACCTGGATCTCCGGCAGGTCCGCGGGCATTCAGATTCATAACCGCCGAACCGCTGAGCTCCTGGATATAAGGCTCCAGTGAGTAGTAAGATGAGACGTCTGCAAGAACTGCGTTTCCATCAAATGACAGGTCAAAAACGGGGTCATCACTCAGGTAATTACTCACTGATCCATTCATGGCCAGTGTATTTTCGCCCGTTACAAATCTTGCATTTTGAATGGAAAGACGCGTACCGGTCGCTTCTGCGGTAAGCGTAATATCTTCAAGTGGTTTGCCAACCAGACGGTGATCGATATATCCGTCACGGAGTTCAAAAGTGCTTCTTTGCAGGAGCCGCTCAATCTGATCGGGATCAGCCTGCCCCCGAAGAACGATATTGGCATCAAACTGTCCGCGCAGTTTCAGGGTATCTTCATCAATAGGATAAAACTCTTTGATGGATGCGAGATCAAAATTTACTGTAGCCGACAGATCAACATTCCTGTTTGCTTCATCAAGTGGGTTTGATATGTTTCCACTCATATTAAAACGGTTTGATGCAGCCCTGAATCCTGACTCATCAATTTGTATGCGATCCTGTGAGGCCTGTATTCTGGCGTTAATCTGCTCAATGGGCCGCGGAACATCTACGTATTGAAGAGCTCCGTCCGACAGGATGAAATTGCCCGAAAACATAGCGTCTTCGGTTTGGTCGATTCGTCCGTTCGCGGTCATATCAGCTGCCAGCTGTCCCGAAAGTGTTTGCACGCCAAAATCTTCAATAGGGTAGAAACGGCTCACAGTTGCGAGATCTACATCACCGTCAAATGCTATGGAAAAGATGGCATCATCATCCAAAGGACGTTCAACTGTTCCCGAAGCTGTAATCATATTTTGAGCAGCCCGTGCGCTGAACTCGCTAAGGGTAGCAAGATCGTTATTAAGTTCAAGTGAAAGGTTAATATCTTCAATAGCATCCGGGAGGTCAGGATTCTGCAGATAGCCATCCGAAACATTTACGAGAAGGTCAAAGGCCGGGAGTTTCTCTTCGGTTATAGAACCCGCCACTGAACCCTCAAGTTGCAGCGCACCCCGGGTTTCGAGCCCGGCAAGCTGTTCATCAAATTCGGGCGGTGCTAGTCTTAAAAGCTCGCCGAAGTTTTCTGAACTGGATGAAAACTGCAGGTCGATTGACGGAGCATCTGCGCTCCAGTTTGATACAGATCCTGCAATATTCAAAGCGAGCCCTCGTATCGAAAAAGTACCTTCTGTAAGTTCAAGTCTCTCATTTTCAAGATCTACGGTTGAAACCTGGTTAAGACTGAGTGACAAATTATCGACATAAGATGTACCACCCGCAGATGCGCTTAACGATCCCAGGTTTGCATTGACGGTGCTTTCAATGAGATCGGCAAATTGCAGCGATATATCTGCGTTCAGATCATTCATAACGATGATGACTTCGCCGGGTTCATCTCGATAATTAATGGTTGCTGATTGGATAGTAAATTCAGGAATCGCAATTGCGTAGCCCTCTGATTCAGGTTGCTCAGGTTCTTCCGGGGTTTCAAGCAGAAAGTCGATGTTGGACGTGCTGTCTGGATATACACGGTAGTTTAAAACAGGCCGGTTGAGCTGCAGGTGCGAGATGGAAATTTCATTTCTCAAAAGCGGAAAAAGCTCGACGCCCACCAGCAACTCCTCGAGACTTGCAACGGTTTCACCATTGGGATCGGGCAGAACGAAATTTTGCAGCTCAACGCCAAACTGAGGAAACGTTTTGAAGAAGGTGAGAGACATCTGGTCAACCTGAACTTCAGTTCCCACAGCGCTTCGGACTTCCGGCAGAATTAGTCCTCTGAGGCGTTCATTTGTGAAGTAGAGATTGAGCCCGATCAGAAGTACAATAAAGAAGATCACTAATCCGGCTAAAATCTTGAGAAACAGTTTCATAAAAAGGCCTTTTTATTAAGATTAACTATTTCAAAGATAAGATGTTTCGCGAAACATTCGAGATGATAAATTAAAGATCCTCGTCTGACGATTGTGATTTTCGTCCGACCAGTGAAAGGCCTGGGAACCAATGATGACACCCAGTACGACCCTTACATTACCTTTATAATCTCACCTTCTAAAAACAAATATTTTCAATAATACTTCAGGCAACTAAGTGTGTTTTCGACTAAATGATTCTTCACTTTATTTTGAATAAGTATCATACTCAAGTTGTCTTGACACCCCAAAGGGAACACTATGGGACAATCGACAGTCTAGGTTTAGTGAAGCTGAAACAACCGGTTAACGTTAAAGCCAAAACGAAACTCCCGGGTAAAAAATCGGGATCCACTGTATTAATACCCGCAGAAGGAACAAGAGACACAGAGATCGGGATGCCTTTTACCGGATTTAGTCGTAAAAGATCAATTCTTGAGTTGATATCAATATTTTTATCAAGACCTGAGCGGTCAAGGCCTAAAGATCTATTTTTCGTGGCCCCATAATCGAAACTGAAGCGGACATTCGCTGAGGCATCTCAATGGCCCAAAAAATTTATGGTGTCTTTCCAGAAAGGCTTATCATTAAGGAAACTAAAATCAGCTACCAAACCCGAAAATTGCTCTTTATAGGCCTGCAGGCATGGATTTAAAAAACAGACGTTGTGTTGCCATTCTCACTTTTGCTTTACTCCTAAGCTTTATTTCAGCAGGGTCCCTCTCTGCCCAGAATCAAAATATTGGGGGTGACCTAACAGGCGAACCTTTACAGGAGTTTTTGAGAAATAATTATACCCCTGCTCAGACACTTGGCTATAGTATTGCCCGCGACAGAATGTATACGATTCTTGATAACCGGAGTGGAAAGGTGATTGGCGTATACACATACTTCGAGATGCCGGTGGATCCCAATTCTTCAACTCCCAGAGCTGATGCATATGATGGGGGGGATGGTATTAATGCTGAACACCTCTGGCCGCAATCTAAAGGTGCTGGGAATGAACCTGCCCGAAGTGATCTTCACCATTTGCGGTCCACAGAAGTAAGAGCAAACCAGGATCGCGGTAATTTAAAATTCGGGACGATCCCCGACAGCGACGTCGATCGATGGTACAATAAATCAAGCAGAGATAATACAGGTTTAATATATACAACTACAGCTCCACCATTAAATGAGCGGGACGAATGGAGTAAAATAAAGCTCAATGACAGATTTGAATCAAAACTTGATACCAAAGGCGACATTGCCCGGTCAATGTTTTATTTCTACACGATCTATAGAAATGAGGCCGATGCCGAGGATTCAGGTTTCTTTTCATCTATGGATGATGCGCTTCTTGAATGGCACGATATTGATGAAGTGGATAGTGATGAATTGCTTAGAACTGAAACCATTTCTACATGGCAGGGAAATGTAAATCCATTTGTGATGGATACAACCCTTGTCCGGCGAGCTTATTTTATGGAAGATGGTGGAACGGATCCAAATCCGGACCCGGTATTTACTGACATTTTTACCGAGACATTTGGATCGGTATCATCATCTACCGACATCGGAAATCACACATTTGACAATACCAGTTTCACGTTCGATGGAAATGGGGATATAAGAGAATCTCTTCCGTCTGAAGGCTATGAAGATGCAAGTGGCAATGCGCAGGTATTCATGAACTTTGGAGATAAATATTTCACCATCGGTAACATTAATACGACCGGCTTCGAGCAGCTGGCACTAAGCCTGGGCATCTATTCAAGTGGCGATACACCGCTCACTATTGAGTATAGAACCGATAGTGAGGGTTTGTGGACTGATTTGGTTTACAATGATCAATTAAATGGTGGTGTTTGGCAGCTATTGGACATTGAAGGGAGTAATTTGCCTGCGGCTGAATTTCTTTCTATTCGATTTTCGAAAAACAATAGCCAGCAATACAGGCTCGATGATATTCAGCTTCGGGGAGTTGAGATAGAAACAACCTCCGCGGATATCAGCTATGATTTGCCAAAAATAGCCAAACTCGATCAAAACTATCCCAATCCATTTAACCCGACTACAACTATTCAATATACGCTGAGTTCAAGCGAGCAAGTGAGGCTATCTGTATATGACATGCTGGGACGCGAAGTAGCTGTTATCGTGAATGATCTGAAATCAGCCGGGCAACACACCGCTGTATGGGATGCATCAAACCTCAGCAGCGGAATCTATATCTATTCACTGCGAACTGAATCATCACGAATAACCCGGAAGATGACGCTTATGAAGTGACGCTCGTCTGACGAGTGAATAGCCTGGAAGCCAATAATGCAGCCTTTCCAGCTACGGGATTTATTGCCTTTACAATTCGACAGCCGATCAAATGCCACAAAGTGATCCCTTCGGGACAATCGACAGTCGAAGATATGTTAAGTCTTCAGCGGGTAGCTTCAATTAATCCAGTTTCTCAAGTGCGGTGTCCAGGCGCCGGATGACTGATTCTTTACCCAAGAGCTCCATTGACGAGAACAGGTCAGGCCCGAAACCCTGGCCGGTAACAGCGATGCGAAGGGGCATCATCAGTTTACCAAAGCCCACATCGTTTTTCTCGATGACCTTTTCAAGATGAGATTTCAGCGTTGCAGCTTCGAACCCGCTTTCATCCAGATCAGTAATTGATTCTCTGTACTGTTTTACAAGATCACTGCTATCTGATTTCCATTTTTTCAGAGCTTTTTCGTCATAAGACTCCGGATCTTTAAAGAAAAAGTCACCCATTTCCAGTATTTCCTCAATCTTGCTAACGCGTTCTTTGAGGAGAGAAATAGCCTCTTTCAAAACCTCATCTTCAGGAAGATCGATATTCCTTGTATCTGCAATTACGCGAAGCCGTTTAGCAAGAATATCATTGCTTTGCTCACGCAGATAGTGTTCGTTATACCAAAGAAGTTTTTTGTGATTGAATACTGCACCACCTTTACTTACCCGATCCAGACTGAACAGTTCGCAAAGTTCATCGAGTGAATGAATTTCACTGTCGTCGCCAGGGCTCCATCCCAGGTAGGCGAGAAAATTAACCAGTGCTTCCGGTTCGTAATTCTGTTTTACATACTCTTTTGTGTTCACGGGAATTCCTTCTTCCTCAGCTTTCCGCTTCGATAATTTACCTCCGCTTGGAGACATTATGAGCGGCAAATGAGCCATTTTTGGTGGTTCCCAGCCAAAAGCATCATACAGCAGAATATGTTTGGGCGTACTGCTCAGCCATTCTTCACCCCGTATGACGTGCGAGATTTTCATTTCGTGATCATCCACAACATTCGCAAGATGATAAGTCGGCATCCCGTCTGACTTCAGCAATACCTGGTCATCAAGACCTTTGGTTTCGAATGAAACGTGGCCGCGGATAATATCTTCAAAACGCACTGTCTCGCGACGTGGAACCTTAAGACGAATCACATACTCGTCGCCTGCTGCCAACCGGCGGTCTACCTCATCCTGAGAAAGAGTTAAGCTATTTATCATCGACTGCCGGGTGATGGCATCGTATTTTGGTGATGGGTTGCCGGACTTCTGAAGACGCTCCCGCATCTGGTCGAGCTCTTCGGGAGTATCAAACGCGTAATAAGCCTGATCGTTTTCGATCAATTTTTCAGCATGAGTATGATAAAGTTCTCTGCGTTCACTTTGTCGATAAGGTCCGTAATCTCCGGGATGCTCGGGACTTTCATCAATTTTCATACCACACCATTCAAGAGAGCGGATGATATCTGCCTCGGCTCCCTCAACATACCGGCTCTGATCGGTATCTTCGATTCTGAGTACAAATGTGCCGTCGTTGAAGTGACGTGCAAATAAATAATTATAGAGAGCAGTTCTTAATCCGCCAATATGTAAAAAACCGGTGGGTGATGGTGCAAAACGTACGCGTACGGAACCTTCCATGCTTTGATATCCTAATAATTAAAATTTAATTCATAGCTGGACCGAAAACTATCTACAGCTTATTTAAAGCATAATTTTCGATCTGAAGTAAATGCCCTCAAATATGGGGCGTCAAAATCGGATAGCCTGTTTATGATGGTCAGACTGATATTTGTTTAAGTTCATAAAAATAAGGTGAATAAGACTCGAAGGCTAATTGAAATCCCCTATAGTTTTCATTGATTAGGATACCAAAATAGACAGAATTGTTGTACAATTAGAGATAGACGAGAAAAGACAAAATCCATTCTGATATGAAAAAAACGCTGGCTAAAACATTCTTCTACTTATCAATTATTTGTACGGTTGTATTTGTAATGTCCGGATATGGCTATCAATGGGGTCTATGGGGTTTGGGGACCGGCTTTACTCTTTTGCGCTATGGAGCGTATGCAGCAATAGGATTGGCAGTGATTCAAACAACGTTTTTCTTTTTTATGAAAGATTCCGGGATCTCAGCGAAAGCGATGATACTGACCGGATTTATGGTGACACTTCTCATCTCTGCCACGGCTATTTACTGGCAGTACAAGGCAAGGTCTGTACCTCCGATTCATGATATTACGACGGATATTCAATCACCACCCGAATTTGTAGCAATGGAAAGACTCCGGGCCGATGCGCCGAATCCACCCGAATATGCCGGCGAAGAGACGGCCCAACAGCAGCGGGAAGCGTATCCCGACATTCAGCCACTGGTAGTTTCCACACCGGTACAGGAGGTTATTGATGAAATTGTGATGCTTATATCGAATCGTGGGTGGAAAATTGTGAGCGTCAATCGCAATGAAGGACGCATCGAGGCAACCGAGAAGCTGGCTTGGTTTGGTTTTAAAGATGATGTTGTGCTGCGGGTCACATCAACAAGCGATGGTACCCGCGTTGACATGCGTTCGAAGTCACGTATTGGCAGAAGCGATGTGGGTGTTAATGCCGAGCGCATCCGGCATTTTTTGAGTGATCTGGAAGAGGGGTTAGAGTAACATTGACTTTGCGTATAAACTGCCGGCTTCTGAATTATCGGTAAATACTAAAGGAGCGCTTATTCTGGTCCATGTTCAGGCAGATAGCCAGCATAATTGTGTTGGCCAGGAAAGCAGATCCGCCGTAGCTGACAAAAGGCAGGGGTACACCCATTATTGGCAGCATCGCCGTGGCGCTACCTATATTAACGAGGAAGTGAGCAAAGTATATAAACGTAACGCATACAATGACCAGCTGTGCAAATGGATGCTTGTGAGCCCCGGCCATTGACAAAAGCTTCAGAAACAGCAGGCCATATAAAATCAGAAGGAGTGACGATCCGAGAAATCCGAACTCTTCTCCCACCACACAATACACAAAATCTGTCCACTGTTCGGGCAGGAACCGGAGCTGCGTTTGAGTGCCCTCCATGAATCCCTTCCCTGAAAAACCGCCTGATCCGATGGCTGTTTTTGCCTGTAGTACGTTCCATCCGGCACCGTGCGGATCAAGGGACGGATTCACAAATGCTTCGATACGAGCGCGCTGGTGAGGCTGAAGGATTTGCTGAAGACCTACTTCCGTTCCAATTACAACAACGATACCAAGAACGAGAGCCGAGATATTCAGCCACTTGGTGCGCTGTAGAAAGAAAATTGCGATAGTTATCACCAATGCACTAATAATGCCATATGGAAGCCCAATGACCGTGAAATATCCAATGATGGCAGGGGAAATGATGAGTAGTGAGATTCCGTAAGGCAATCCTGACCAGAAAAGCACAACAGGAATCAGAGTAACCATGATTATAGCGGTGCCGGTATCGTTTTGAAGTAGAATGACGGCTACAGGTACAGCAATCAATAGAACAGTTGTCAGAGCCGTTTTCAGGTTGCCTACAGACATATCGCGTTTATGAGTCAGGTAGCTGGCGACGGCTAAAATAGTGGCGAGCTTCATGAATTCACTAACCTGAAGACGCATTCCGAATATCGAAAGCCAGCTTCGACTCCCGCTTACTTCAACGCCGGCAAAAAGCGTCACAATTGCTAATATCAAGCAGAGACCATACAGGATATAAGCAAGCCCCTGGAATGTTCTTGGGGATATAAACTGAATAAAAATAAGAGCGACAAGCGAAATTGATATCCATATGAGCTGTCGCGAAAAGTTATCCTGGATGTAAGTGGGAAGAAATTGCGATACTTCACCGAGTGTGGCACTGTATATCGCTACCAGCCCAATTGAGGCTATCATGAGCCAAAGCAGAATAACAGACCAGCTGAAATCTTTTACATTAATCATCGGTTGCCTCCGCAGCGTTTACTTCAGTGGCTTGAGCGTCTGCAGTTTCGTCTGTTTCAGGTTCAGCATTGTCATCTGGTTCAGTTTCATCCTCATCATCGTCGTCCTCAAGAGGCTTCGGTACAAAGTTTAGCACGTAATTCATCACATATGATCGATCCACCTCTCCGCTCAGATACTGCTCAATAAGGAGGGATGCAATAGGTGCAGCAGAGATAGATCCGTACCCGGAATTCTCAGTGAGTACAGCAATGGCTATCTGTGGATTGTCATAGGGTGCATAGGCAATAAACCATCCGTGATCCTGCCCGTGTGGATTCTGGGAGGTCCCGGTTTTTCCTGCAGTAGGGATGTCAGGAATATCAGTATAGTATCGACTGCTTCCTTCTGTCACCACTTTTCGCATACCTTCTCCTACCGCGGTAAGGTATTCTGGTTTTACCCACTCAATGCGCTCTTTGTAGGGCTGAGTGAAATTTATTCTGCCATCACTGTGGTGTATCTCTTTTACAATGTGAGGCTGAACCTTGTAACCGCCATTTGCTATCAGAGATACGGCTACTGCCATCTGTAAAGGTGAGACTGAAACCATTCCCTGCCCAACGCCCAGGCTCATCAGGTCACCGATGCCCCAATATTGTTCGCCAAAATTGAGGTTCATATAATCTGTCGAAGGAATAATACCGCGGGTCTCAAATGGAAGGTCGATGTTATTTCGTGGGCCCATTCCCATGTCTTTAATTTTTTCTGACCAGTCATCCAAACCGCCATTGGTGGCAATACGGTCCATCATCCAGAAGAAATAGTAGTTGCTCGATTTAGCCAGCGCTTTTTCGAGATCGTACACACCCGGGTCTGCCAGATCACCGTAGGCACGCCCACGAATGTAACTCCCTGTACTGGTAAGCTCCATATTGGGTGTAATAAGTCCCGTATGTAAGCCATAAATACCCATGAAAGGTTTGAAGGTTGAACCGGGAGGCTGCCGTGAAGAAATAGCGCGGTTATAGAGTGGCTTCAGCGAATCAACGTTCACAGACTGCCAGTATTCACTGTCCATACGGCCTGATAGTTTTTCAAGATCGTAGGTTGGGGCACTCACGAGAGAAAGAACTTCACCGGTATTGGGATCCATTGCGACAACGCCACCGGTTTTGTTTTCCATGAGTTTCTCTGCGAGTGCCTGAAGATCTGAGTCGATACTCGTCAACAGATCTGCGCCTTTTTCGGGTGGCGCATTCAGATTCCCGTCATCAAAGTAGCCAAGTGATTGACCATAGGCGTTCACCCGTAAGTAACTCATGCCTTTCTCACCGCGCAGGAACCGGTCGTAAACCATCTCAATTCCACTTTTACCAATCTTATCACCCAGCCGGAGTTCAACTATTTCTTCATAATCCTCTGGATCGGCTTCTCTGAGATAGCCGAGAATATGTGACGCGGACAGCTCCTTGGGGTAATTTCGTTTACTTTCTATCTGATGACCTATCCCCGGCAACCGCCATAAATTTTCCTCCACGACTGAAAAAATTTCAAACGGTACTTCCGTAAAGAGTCGTGAGGGTCGGTGCCATGAATAATCCTGTGCTTCATTTACTCTCTCAAGAATGAGCTGCGAATCAATCTGTAGAATAGTGCTCAACAGCCCGATTTTTTTACGGTCGAATTTGGAGGGAGTGATTGTAATGGAATAGATTGGTTGGTTCTCGACAAGTATTTCTCCTTGACGATCCAGTATAAGACCACGTGCAGGATTAACAATATCCATCCGGATAGAATTTTGACGGCTCAGTGGAGCATATTCCTCATGGTCGAGTATCTGAAGCTGGAACATGCGGCCAATTGTAACAAGCAGGCCAAGTACGATAACCCCCTGGAGGATTCGCACAGACATTTGAATATTTTGAGTTTTTCTTCTGTTTGGCATATTTATCTGGAACGTACAAGATGCAGAAAACTTCCAAGCACAGCGGTGAACAAACTGCTTACCAGGAGAAGGCTTATTACAACATACTCACTGGCGTAGGTACCTGTAAGAGAACTAACGATATAAAAGATAATATTATGCAAAAATGATGCCCCCAATACGATCAGAAATATCTGCCAGGCCAAAAACTGGTTTTCTGATGTTCTGTTCAAAAAGTTATAAAGAATAAATACCGTTAAGACCTTGGTAAATAAATTCAGCCCCCAAAGATCGGTCAGTGCATCCTGGAAAAAAGCGACGAACGCAGTTAATATAATCACCTCTGTTTTACTCCGCTTTGTGCAAATCCAAAGCGTAAAAAGAAGAACCAAATCTGATTGAGCATCAAATACAGTTAAATGACGAAGCAGAATGACCTGAATAGCCACCGCGCCAATACCGAAAAGGGTGTATCTCAGGAGATCAGAACGTATCAAAATAACTCCTGTTGCTTTTCTCTAAGGTCCTGAATAAGAGAATCGGGCTCGAACTGGACGACGAATGCCTCGGCAGCCGTAAATAAATCAGCGTAAGCCCTGAGATAGACAGTTTGAGTTTCAATACCGTCACCAGGTTTGAGTCGAATAATTTCTCCAATTGGAAGACCTGCTGGAAATTGATTGCTAAAACCGGAGGTCTCAACTGTCTGACCAATTTCAAGCTCAATTGTTTGTGGAATATGATTCAACTCAAGCTCATCATGTCTTGAGGCCGGCCAGGATACGATACCCATGGCACGTGTTTCGGCAACTGTAGCACTCACTCTAAACAGTGAGTTTGAATATGGAAGGACCTGTGAATAGGTTTTATTTGTGAGTATTATCTGGCCTATCAGCCCATCAGAATTGATAACCGGCATTCCAACTTTAGCCCCCTTTTCAGTTCCTGCATCAATCGTCAGCACATTATTGAGGCCATTGAGATCTTTAGCAACAATTCTGACCGGAATTACACTGTGTTCCGTGCTGTCTTCAAGCGCAAGAAGATCTCTTAAAATTCGATTTTGTTCTTCAACAGAACGAAGCTGGCTGAGCTCATCCTGGAGTAAAATATTTTGTCTGTGTAAATAGGTGTTTGTTGTAAGGGCCTGCCGGTAAACACGAATCACAGAGAGAGGCTGTTCAAGATAGCTTAATACCGTGATGGATGCTTTCCTTGCATTTTGCAGTCCGCCGTCGTGCCGGCTAATCATCATAGCGATGGCACACAGAAGCAAAATTGCTGTCAGAATATAATCCTTTGCGTCTGATAGGCGTCGCATGTAAAACCTAAACTAATTAAGAGACCACGGTTCGGTAATGTTCGATGTCTTCAAGAATAGAACCTGTACCCCGGACTACAGCTGTGAGTGGATCCTCTGCAATGTGAACCGGAAGGTCAGTTGTTTCCATGATGAGTTTATCCAGGTTCTTTAGCAACGCTCCACCACCCGTCAACATTATACCGCGATCCAAAATATCCGCGGAAAGTTCCGGTGGTGTTTGTTCGAGTGATTTTGTGATAGATTCTACAATGGTGTTCACAGATTCTGAGATGGCCTCACGTACGTCCTTAGACGTTACCTGTCGCGTTCTGGGAACGCCATTTACCAGGTCGCGCCCCTTGGTGATCATCTCAAGCTCTTCATCAAGCGGAGCCGCACTCCCGATTTCACATTTAATTTTCTCGGCAGTCCGCTCACCAATCAAGAGGTTGTGGTTGCGCCTGAAATAGTTGATGATATCGTCGTTAAGTTCGTCACCGCCCAATCGCACTGACTGTGCATAAACAATTCCTGATAGGGCAATCACAGCAATTTCGGTCGTACCGCCACCGATGTCTACAATCATATTACCTACCGGCTCGTGGACATCAAGGCCAATACCGATAGCGGCTGCCATTGGCTCATCTACGAGGTAGACTTCTTTCGCACCGGCGTGCTCTGCACTATCGCGAACAGCACGACGCTCAACTTCTGTAATTCCGCTTGGTACACAAACCACAATTTGACGGGTTGTTGAATACCATTTCACTTTTACTTTCTTGATCATGCCACGCATCATCTGCTCGGCAACTTCAAAGTCTGCAATAACGCCGTCACGTAAAGGGCGTACGGTGCGAATATTTCGGTGAGTTTTTTCGTGCATCAAACGCGCTTCATGGCCGGTAGCAACCGGAGTATTCTGATTATTAAGCGCAACGATCGATGGTTCATTTAAAACAATGCCCTGATCTTTGGCATAAATAAGAGTGTTAGCCGTGCCAAGATCAATGGCTATATCAGTATAAAGAAAATCAAAGAGTCCTTTTTTTCTCTGATTTTTTGATGTCTTGGTCTTAGTCTGAGTGTAAATATCGGACATCTATTTGCGATGATTTATGCATTATGGGAGTGAACAATCGAAAATACGAGATTGTCCTTGTATTTGCGAACTATTGTTTATCTATTTTAACGTCATTTTATCAATGCCTGAAATGACGAATTCCGGTAAACACCATAGCTATGTTATGTTTATCGGCCATTTCGATAACTTCTTCATCCCGAATACTTCCTCCAGGCTGAATGATTGCTGTTGCACCCGCTTCAGCAGCTGCTTCTACTCCGTCAGCAAATGGGAAAAATGCATCAGAAGCAACCACACTTCCTTCAATCGAAAGGCCTTCATTCGCAGCTTTTCTAATTGCAAGTTCAGAACTGTCTACCCTGCTCGGCTGCCCGGTTCCAATTCCAACGGTTTGTAAGTCACGGGCATACACAATTGCATTGGATTTGATATGCTTGACCACGGCCCATGAAAACTGCAGGTCTTTCATTTCCTGCTGAGTGGGTTTTCTTTTAGTAGGTATTTGAAGTTTTTCGTCATCGATCAGAAGGGTGTTCTCTTGTTGAAGCAGCGCACCCCCAAAGATTGATTTGAATGTAATTCCGCCGGTTACAGAAGGCAATTCAAGAATAGTAACAAGGCGCCGGTTTTTCTTTTGCGTAAGCAGGTTCAGAGCATCTTCATCGAAGCCGGGAGCAATAATAATTTCGGTAAAAATTTTGTCAATCTCTTTTGCCGTATCAACATCTACTGACTGGTTGCAACAAATGATACCTCCAAAAGGGGATGATGTATCAGTTGAGAACGCTTTTTGATAAGCTTTTTTCAACGTATCTGCCGTTGCGACGCCGCACGCAACTGTGTGTTTGAAAATGGCAACTGTCGGTTGATCAGCCGGAAAATCAGCAATTAACTGAAGTGAGGCATCCAGGTCAAGATAGTTATTGTAGCTTAGTTGCTTGCCATGAAAGCAGTCAATGTATTTGCTTTGATCACCGTATACTCCAGCTTTTTGATGGGGATTTTCACCATAGCGAAGTTCACCAGATTGATGAATAGCGGCTGAAAACTGCCGGGGCATATCGAGATTAGAAATGGTGTTAAAATACCGGCTGATGGCAGCATCATATGACGCCGTGTGCTCAAACGCTTTTCTGGCCAGTTTTTTTCGGGATTCAAATGAAATAGCTTCTTCATCATTCAGTTCATCAGTAAAGTCTTTGTACTGACCGGGTGATGTTAGTATTGAAACGTGAGCAAAATTTTTGGCTGAAGCCCGAACCATTGTGGGCCCGCCGATATCAATATTCTCTGTAGCAATTGCAGGTGTAACACCTTCCTTTGCGACGGTCTCCTCAAATGGGTAAAGGTTTACAACGACCAGTTCAATAGGGTCAATCTTAAGACGTTGTAATTCGCGGACATCTGGATTATGACTGGTTCTGGCAAGAATTCCTGCATGTATGAACGGATGAAGTGTTTTCACTCGTCCATCCAGACACTCTTCAAAATCGGTGATATCACTCACATCGGTGACGGGGAGTCCGGCATTGCGCAGAGCTTTTGCTGTGCCACCGGTGCTAATCAGCTCCACACCGTGATTATGAAGTGTTTGGCCAAGCTCGGCTATCCCGGTTTTATCAGATACTGAGAGCAGTGCACGTTTTGGTTTGATGGCGTTGGTGGGCAGCGATGATAGGGGTTGGAGAGACACTTTTTAAATTTAAGATGTTTGGGTTAGCAATTTGTGTATGGTATTCGGGAGTAATTCATGCTCCCGGCGAAGAATTTTTTCTGCAAGTGACTCAGGAGTGTCTGTTGATGATACAGGGACTTTAATTTGTTCGATAATTTGTCCGTTGTCGTAGATTTCATCAACAAAATGAACGGTACAGCCCGACACGCCTTCTTTGTTCTCTATAACAGCCCGGTGAACATTCATTCCGTAGTATCCCTTCCCTCCGTATTTTGGTAAAAGGGAGGGGTGGATATTAATAATCCTGCCGCTGTAAGTATTTATTATAACGGTAGGGATTTTTTTTAGATAACCGGCCAGGACAATCAGGTCCGGATTAAGTTCTGAAAGCAGATCAAGCAGTTTCTGTTCAAAATCGGATGCATTTGAATCTATAACGAAGGTAGGAATGCCGTGTTTTTGGGCTCTTTTAATAGCACCAGCTTCAGGCCGATTGGTGACTAATCCCGTAATTTGGGCTTCTATCTGGCCTGATTCAATAGCATCAATAACGGACTGGAAGTTCGTACCCGATCCGGATGCGAAGAAAACAAGATTATGCACGACTGCAAATTCAATGCGATTTCAGCGGAGTGAAAAGATAGAAAAAAAGTCGCCGATTATTCAGACTCTTTTTTAGAAGTTTGGGTCTCCGGAAATGCTTGTGTCTGATCAAGCCTGAATATTCTGTAATTATTAAAACTCCAGTGAATCTGAATAATCGAAATTTTAATTACAGTGGCTATTGGTATGGCTATGAGCATACCAAGTATTCCTGCTGTCTGTGCCCCGATCAAAATAATAAATAGAATCGCTACCGGATGCATATCAGCAGATTTAGAAAAAATCATTGGCTGAAGTATAACATTGTCAACTATCTGTGCGATAAGTACCGCAATGATACACGGAATGATGAGGGAGAAATCTCCCGTTTCGATGATGGAAATGACTATGGATAGCAGATATCCGATGAGCGGACCAAAATAAGGAATGGAGTTGGCCAGGCCGATAGCTATACCAACCGATGCTGAATTGTTCAATCCGGCAACTGAGAGTGTCAGCCAACTCACGATACCAACGAGTGTACACTGTATAAAAACGCTTCTGAAATAGATTCCTAGACGGGTCTCAATTTTGTCGACAAGACTAAGTATCGTTTCGAAGTACTTATTGGGAACGAGCTTTAAAATGTCACGTCTGATTTTATGCCCATCCTTAAGAAAAAAGAATGTGGCAAACGGGATCACCAGAAACGCGGCAAACAGGTTTGTGAAAATACCTATGATATTTGATACAATATCTGAAATCTGCCCCACATCAAACAGGTTATCAGACATTACTGAGATATTGTCGCGAAGAAATCCTTCTGGAATGAATTCGAATGTATTAATGATGCTTACTTCAATCTGTTCTGCAATAAACCTGAGGTTTTCGATATCAAGCTGACGTGCGAGGCTTGCCATTTGATTAGCAACTATTGGTATCACAGATGTAGATCCCCAAACAATCACAAGAATTAGAGTGGCAAGCGTCAGAGTTGTGCCAAGTGTACGATCCATACCTGCAGCCTGCAGCCTGTTGACGATGGGATCAAGCATATAGCTGAAAAGCATTGCAATAAGTGCATATAAAATAAGGTTGCTGTAATTATAGATAACCAGTCCTAACAGGATAATTCCTGCTGCACCAATGATCGATTTTACAACCTTATCGAGCGTAAGATTTTTAAGCATCTAATTGCTTTTCTATGTTTGGCAAAGCCTTTTTAATCTTGTCGGAAGAATATCCTTTCCCCGCAAGATACCGAAAAATTTTTTGTTTTCGTTTGAATGAATCAGGCTCTCTCAGAAAGTGCCGGCGTCTTTTTAAAGCCAGCTCAATACATGTATCGACAGGATTGATGTTGCTCTTCAATTCATGAATTACTTCTGTGATGATTTGATTGGGTACCCCTTTCTTAAATAGTGCTGACTGTATCTTTCTTGGCCCCCATTGTTTTAAATGGTATTTATCCTGGGCAAACTTTAAGGCGTAGCTTTTGTCGTTGAGAAGGTCCTTTTCCCTGAATTCGGTTACTACCTTACTACTCATGCTTTCAGAGAACCCTTTTCTTATCAGCTTTCGTTTTAGCTCTTCAGCTCCATGATCGCGCCCTGAGAGAAGCCTGTAGCACCTGTCTTTTACGGCTTGGTATTCTTCTGAATGGCTGAGTCTGTGATACAGATCCCTTGTAAGCCGGGTGCCTTTTTGAATAGAATAATCGAGTAAGGTCTGGGATGAAACCCCAATGAGAAAGGTTTTTTTGTGGAACAGCGAAAAGCGGTCGCCATTCTTTTTCTGAGGTGAGATTTTAGTGATGGGGAGGGGAAGACTCTGCAGAATCTTCTCTCCCTCAGGATCACTTGCAGCATTTATCATGCTTTTTCAGAAGCTTTTTCTTTTTTCTTCTCCTTCTCTTTTTCTGCTGCTTCTAAGTCTTCAGGCGCATCGAACTCTTCTGGCATTAATTTGGCGCGCACAATCTGTTCGATACGGTCTGTGAGCTCCGGATCTTCCTCGAGGAACTGCATAGCTGCATCGGTTCCCTGTCCGATCGGTTCACCGTCGTAACGATACCAGCTGCCGCGTTTTTCGATAATATCGTACTCGACAGCAAGGTCGAGAATCTCAGATATTTTCGAGATGCCTTTACCGTAGAGAATGTTGAACTCTACAACCTTAAATGGAGGCGCCACTTTGTTCTTCACAATCTTCACTTTTGTGCGGTTACCCAGAACTTCGTCTCCTTTTTTCAGGGAACCGATTCGCCGGATATCAATCCGTACAGAACTGTAAAATTTTAGAGCGCGTCCGCCGGTTGTGGTCTCAGGGTTACCAAACATGACCCCGATTTTTTCACGAACCTGGTTAATGAAAATACAGGACGTTCGTGATTTACTAACGATACCTGTGATCTTTCTTAGTGCCTGCGACATCAGCCTGGCCTGAAGCCCCATATGGGAATCGCCCATTTCGCCTTCAAGCTCTGCACGCGGCACAAGAGCTGCTACCGAGTCTACTACGATGACGTCAAGTGCACCTGACCGAATCAATGTTTCAGTAATTTCGAGTGCCTGCTCACCACTATCGGGTTGTGAAATCAGTAGTTCATCTGTGTTAATACCGAGATTCTTCGCATACTTGGGATCAAAAGCGTGTTCCGCATCAATAAAGGCACAATAGCCGCCTTTTTTCTGGGCCTGGGCAATCACCTGCATGGCCAGTGTGGTTTTACCACTGGCTTCCGGGCCATAAATTTCTGTGACACGGCCCCTTGGAATTCCGTTCACGCCAAGGGCATAATCAACCATGATGGATCCGGTTGAAATGGCATCGATCTCATTGTAGGGATTCCCCCCGAGCTTCATGATCGTCCCTTTACCATGTTGTTTTTCTATTTGTCCCATGGCAGTATCGAGTGCCTTTAGTCTGTCGTCTTTGGAAGTGGCCATAATGCTAAATCAGTTTTGATTAAAGTTTTTCAGATAATACAGATGAGCAGTGACACCATTATGTCACCTGTTGTACATTTAATTTTTTGAGGCTGAAATTAACCCTTAAACGATCCTCAAAATATTGTACGTAATCTTTCGAACTGAACGATATTTATTTATATATAAGTATATGTTCAATACATGTGTATGATACATAAAATGCAGATGGCTTACAGAAAAAATTTTAAAGCTGCTTAGCCTCTTTGAAAAGTTCGTTTATAACATCCTCGCACTGTTTTGAACTCGTATACGGGGCAGGACCAAGCCTTAAAATCTGGTCTCTTGCGTCTGTATATATTCCTTTTTCAAGTAGATTTGCGCGTATTGTACGGGCATGTGGAGATGTTAATGAGAGGAATCCGCCGGTTTTTTCAATCGGCCGGTGCTGTGAACGCTTAATGTTGTACTCGTCCTTATTTCCTTCTTCAAAAAGATCGATCAGATACTTTACCTGCGATTGATATTGCTTATGGAGAACGTCTGGCATTAGCCCTTGCTTCTTAAAAAAGTTTACGACCTCTGCTGCTCTGAACTGGGAGATAGGGTCATAGGTAGCCGTCGCAAACCGCTGATCGCCGTCATCAAATTCTACAGGCCCGTCAGATTGAGGCTGATCGAGTGTTTCAAACGATGCAAACCATCCGGTAATCACGGGTCGTAAATCAAATGACTTTGGAAAGCGCAGGAAACAGTTGGCCTCACCCCACTGCAGGTACTTATACCCGCCGATAAGAATAAAACAGTCTTCAAGTTCTTCATCCCGAACCGACAGCGGTACAACGTTTGTGCCATGGTAGTCGTCAATCATCAGGGGCACGCCGGCTTCTCGGCATGCGGCTGCAATTTCTGAAAGCCTGGTATTAACCTCAGCCGTTTCAAAGTAAATTCTGGATATCATTACGGCTGAAGTCTTGTCATCCAGTTCAGCTTTGATTCCTTCAAGTAACTCCTCATCGTTTTGATGGGAAATTTCAACGACATCGAGAAATTCTTCATCAAGCCGCTTAAGCTGACGACTCATTGAATGGAATTCGCCGGTTGTCGTAATCACTTTTGGCTTGTTCTTAAGATCATAACATGAGAGCCATGAGACGAGCAGAACATGTGTATTTTGCTCGCGGCAGTAATAACCATCCGGGTCATCATAAAAATCCCGCAGGTAGTTTCGCATGATTTCGGTTTTTTCGAAGCCGATATCCCATTTGGTATCCACCCGGTCAGAAACCACACGCATATATTCCTGGATTCCTGCAAATGCAACATCGGGCCATGCCTGATGAGAGTGTCCCGTAAATAACAAGCGATTGGCAACATTAAAGTGTGAGTAATGTGGCTGGAGTGCTAGTGCGAGTTCATCGAAATCTTGCATAGGGAAATATTAAATTTATTTTGATCGGATGTGTTCTGGTGGATGATAAGAAATCAAACAGAGAGTTACGTGAATGCAGACATCAAATAAGGCAGAAAGGTTCCGGAATTATTGAATATTGAATAATGAATGATGAATTGAGAATGATGAAATATTAATCACATCCTATAGAATTTAAGGTTCCTTCCTCGTGCATTCGTACCCGTCAGGATGACGAAGCATGAGTGGGTGAGGGCTGAGCCGGCGTGTGAGGATTCGAGATTTGCATGGCTGTGAAGTACGCCGGCGCACAATTCCATTGTGATTCTTGTCATTCAGAGGAGCGCATGTTGCGACGAAGAATCTGAAGGGGGTAAGGAGTATATTTTGATGCACCTGATTCACTCAAAGCTTTTCCAGATCCTTCCTCGCTAGGAACTGCTCGTCAGGATGACGGTGCGTCTTGACGAGAGTGA
>Ga0209936_1000075_pt1 | contig 63400 bp, 46 predicted proteins | sample SalPonR1_A_D1_MG_FD_185694 | JGI IMG/M metagenome (GOLD analysis project Ga0209936, IMG submission 185694) | Salt pond soil microbial communities from South San Francisco under conditions of wetland restoration - Salt Pond MetaG R1_A_D1_MG... ...
ACAAGAATTTGCTTACTATCAGGAGTCCAGTCCAGCACAACATTATCCCAACCACCGCGCGGAGGCATTTCTCCAACATCGTTGTAATAAGTTAATTGTTTGGGTGTTCCTCCATCTGAAGGCATTATAAATACCTGTCTGCTACCCGAATATTCGGCAGAAAAAGCAATCCACTGTCCGTTGGGTGAAATTTTAGGGAATAATTCTAACCCTTTGTGAGATGTTAACCGTTTGGCATCGCCGCCATTAGCATCTACCGTCCAGATATCACCGGCATAAACAAATGCTATCTTATCCTTATTGATATCCGGAAAACGTAGCAATCGAACATCGTTTTCAGCTTTTGTTACTAAAGAAAAGCTGAAAAAAATTAGAGTCGTTAGTGTGATAATTAGTTTGTTTTTTCGCATGTTATTATGTTTTGAGTTATTAATTGATTGGACATTTAAATCGTTCAAAAGATTAAACTTTAAAGGTAAAAAAAATATAAGAAAGAGAAATATTTTATATGAAGAACGATGGAACTGCACATAAAACTTACCTTAAAATTGTTTTACAAATGATTCAATATATTGTTCATTATCGAACATTTTTGGCCTGAAATCGAACAATAAGAGTTTTAAAAGCTTATATTGATTCTTTGTTAAGGTGAACATAATAAGGTGGTTATGTACTGTTGGCACTAAACTTGATATAAAACGTGATGACTATAACCAATTTTTTTTAAAATGATAAAAAATTACTTATTAACAGCCTTTCGTAACCTAAAAAAACATACTGCTTTTTCTCTTATTAATATTATTGGCTTATCCATCGGTATGGCCTGTAGTATTTTAATTCTGCTTTGGGTACAGGATGAGTTAAAATTTGACCGCTGGCATGAAAAAAACGAACGAATTGGGCGGGTGTTAGTTCGGGATATACAAGGTGACGACCTTTTTGAAATAGGCGTAACTCCTGCTGCATTAGCGCCGAACATGCAACATGATTTTCCTGAAATTGAACATATGTGCAGGTTCAAAAACTGGGGTAACTGGTTGTTCAAATATGACGATGGAGAATTTATTCAGGGAAGTAGTGGGGCTATTGACACAACAGGCTTTAATATTTTTGATTTTAAATTTATACATGGAAATCCTGATGATGCACTTTCTGATGAACACAGTGTGGTTCTCACCCGGGAACTGGCTAATCGTATATTTGGTGATGAGGATCCCATGGGCAAGATGCTTGAAGTGAAAGAGCGTGGGGTATATAAAGTAACGGGTATCATTGAGAATATCAATCACTCACATTTTGATTTTGATTTTTTATTCCCTTTCCACAATTTGCGTCAGGATGGAGAGAATATTGATGAAATGGGGCGCGGGTCTTATAATTTTACCACCTATTTTTTATTGAAAAATAAAGATTCTTTTCAAACGGTTAATCAAAAACTGAAAAGATACTTAGATAAATTCCATGAAGAAAATAAAAGAGAACTGTTTGCTCAAAAGTTAAACGATATTTATTTAAAATCGCATTTTGCGTATGATTTTACCATTCGTGGGGATATGAATAATGTAATAACCTTTTCGGCTATTGCTTTCTTGGTGCTGTTAATTGCTTGTATCAATTTTATGAATCTTACCACGGCACGTTCGGGTAACAGAGCAAAGGAGATTGGCTTACGAAAAGTTGTCGGAGCCAAACGAAGAAATATAATCACCCAATTTTTTAGCGAATCCATTTTAATGTCTCTTCTTTCTTTCTTATTAGCCATTATTTTAGTTGTACTATTTATTCCAAAATTTAACGAATTGTCGGGAAAGAGCTTGTCAATTAATGTATTAACCAATCCTTTAATTATAAGTTTATTAGTAGGTATTGCTGTTTTAACCGGTTTAATTGCCGGCAGTTATCCTTCGTTATATTTATCGGCTTTCAGACCACTAAAAGTATTAAAAGGGAAATTGAGCAATGGCTCCAAAAGTTCTTCTTTAAGAAAAGTCCTGGTTATTATCCAGTTTACTTTATCCGTTGCCTTAATCATTTCAACCATATTAATATCCAAACAAATTAAGTTTATTAAAGATAAAGATTTGGGTTATAATAAACACCATTTAATCTATTTGGTAATGAATAATAATACCCGTAAAAATTATGAAACCATAAAACAACAACTTTTAAAAAACAAAAATGTTCAATCGGTAACCACAAGCCGCGTGCTGCCCGTTTATGCATGCCCGTCGATGACACTCAGTCAGTGGGAAGGCAAAAATGATGATTTTAGCATGCCACTCCATTTTATTGATATTGGTTTTGATTTTATTAAAACCATGGAGATTGATATAGCTGAAGGACGTTCTTTTAGTGAACTAAGAGCTTCAGATACCATAAATTCAGTTATTGTTAATGAGGAGGCCGTTCGAAAAATGGGTATGCAAAATCCATTAGGTAAGAGCATTTTTTTTGGAGGCGAATCCAAATATATCATTGGTGTAATGAAAGATTTTAACTTTAACAATATTAAAAATAAGATAGCACCCCTGTTATTGTATATTAATCCAAGCGAAGCCAGGTTCTGCTTTATCAGGATTAATTCAGACAAAATGGATAAAACATTAAACTATGTAAAGGATACCTGGAAAACTTTTGAACCCGATTATGACTTCAATTACAGGTTTTTAGATGAAACACTTAACCAACTTTATCTGGCCGAGCAAAGAAGTAATAAGTTGATTAATTATTTTACCATTTTTGCTATTTTAATATCTTGTTTAGGCATCTTTGGTTTAGCGTCGTTTATGGCAGAACAAAAAACAAAAGAAATTGGGATTCGAAAAGTTATGGGCGCATCAATACTCACAATTATTAAACTATTCACCATCGAGTTTATTAAGTTAGTGATTATTGCCAATATTATAGCCTGGCCCATTGCATGGTTTGCCATGAATAAGTGGCTTGAAAATTTTGCGTATCATACTCATTTAGCCTGGTGGATGTATGGTTTAGGTGCTGTGCTATCTTTAACCGTAGTTATTGTTACCATAAGTTATCAATCGTATAAAGCTGCTATAAAGAATCCGGCGAATAGTTTACGATATGAATAAATAATTTTTGGAAAAAATCAATACTAATCGGTCAAACCGCTCCATGCGGTTTGACCGATTACTGTTTGTTAATTAACGAATTTTAGGCGTTTGTTGCGTATTTTTATACAAATTTTTCCCTGCGTTGTAAGTTAATCAGTGCCCAAAGTAAAGAAACTACTGATCCAATAATTAACATTAACCGGTTTTGAAAAAGCACATTTTTCCATACGGCCATACTCATATCACTAGGTACATCAAAGGGGTTGAGAAAAATATTCCATTTATTGTAGTGAAGGTTTTCCCCCAATATCATAAAAAACAAACCAATAATTACCATTAAAACAGCTGCTCCGTTTGCATTGCGAAGTAACGTAGTAAATAGAAAGGCTAATGAGGATAAAAAGAATAAGCAAAACATTAATTCGTAAACCATTTTAAAAACAGGGATTCGCAATACGGCAAAATAAGAAAACCATGACATTAAAATTAAGATTACCAAAAGTAACATCATGATAATTAGAAAACGAACGAGGTATACTTTATAACGATAATTAGGAACCCCAAAAATAATTTCAAGCATACGGGCATCTTTATCGTTTTGAATGTTAAAAATTACCGGATAAAAAACGATCAGAACTCCGGGAAAAATTAATGTGGAAAAAATATCATGATTAGCCACAGCAGCATTATTAAAAAGCATTATACCCATTACCATCAGGAAGAATGCAATCGCTGCTATAAAAAAGTAAATAAATTTATTTGCAAAGATAATCCGCAGATTATAGATGATGATATCATATCCAAGTTTTATTTTATTTAAAATATTCATAACGAACGATTTGTTTCTGTTTTATTTTATTCTTCTTTTTTTGCCAGTAAATAAAGGTAGGCATCTTCTAAGTTTGCTTTAACCTGTTTAGCTCCTGTAGCAGGCATTTCATCTGCAAGGCATCTGCATCTTATAGTTTCACCATCTTTCATGTGATGAATGATAGCATATTGTTTTTTTAAGGATTCAAATTCATCCGCAGAAACATTCAACATCCATACCTTATCTTCAGCAATCTGCGCCATCTTTATCGGAGCCCCCAAATATTTTACTTCCCCTTTTTTCATCACTGCAACACGATTACAAGAGCTGGCTACATCTTCAATAATATGGGTTGAGAAAATTACAATTCTATCTTTGCTTAACTCCACCAGCAAGTTCCTGAAACGTATTCGCTCTCTTGGATCAAGTCCTGCCGTTGGTTCATCAACGACCAGAATTTTAGGTAAATGGAGAAGGATTTGCGCAATTCCTATTCGTTGTTTCATTCCTCCCGAGAACGAACCAATGGTTTCATTCCGGTTTTCATACATGTGTACGGCATTTAGTACATATTCAATTCGTTGGGTTCGCTCCTTCTGATTATAGAGTTTTTTTAATATCCCCATATAATGCAAGAAGTCCCAGGCAGTCATGTTTTCGTACATTCCAAATTCCTGGGGTAAATACCCGATTAATCCCTGTAACTCTTCTCGTTTTTCACTAACATCAATACCATTGATGGTTATTTGACCATAACTTTGTTCTAAAATACCACAGACAATTCGCATCAGGGTAGATTTCCCTGCTCCATTTGGTCCGAGTAACCCAAACATACCATGATTAATCTCAATAGAAACACCTTTTAAGGCTTTAAACGGAATTTTTTTCTTACCTATTACCGGGATTATTTTTACAAAACGGTAAAATGCTTTTCTTATACCCCTGAACTTTCCTTTCAATCTGTTTACATCCGTATTTTTTTGATAAAGATTATCGGAAGTAATTTTTATTAAAAGCAAAAAGTACCATATTATCCCTGCTGTTATAACAAGTCCGATTAATTCAAATTTTTCATAAAATAAGAAGAGTGAAAGGGCAGGGAATATCCAAAAGAAAAACCTTGAGCCAAAATGGATGATATTTCCTATAATTTTCCGGTTATTATTTTTTAGGCTTTTGGCATACTTATTTACAGGTGTCAAAAAATTTAATATAAGGATATAAAGAAAAACGGGTAAAATAAAAAACCAAAATCCACTTTCAATATGAAAATAGATAAAGTAAATGATAAAGCCAATAAGTGGAATTTGCCAGATTAACTGTTCAAAATCTTTGATCGATTTATATTCGTGTTGAATTCCTAAACGTTTTCTAATTCTAATTCCCGATTTCCACTCACGCATAAAACGGCTGTCCCAGTCATATATTTTTACCAGGTTTCTTATTTTTATCTGTAGTTTATCCTCTTCATCAATCAATCTTTCACTGGCTTTTCTCAGGCTGTTTTGTATGAAATATATTACAGCAGGGACTCCAATCATTAAAAGGATAAATACAATGGTTTGCCAGACACGGCGATCAATATCGGTAAATATAAAATAGCTGCCAATAACCCATATTGCTGTTTGTATAATTTTTATATATGTTTTCTGGTGCTGCATCCATCTTAAGGATGACTGTAATCCTGAATTTAACGTAGGAATAAACACAAGGGTTAATAAGGTACTAACGGTGAGTCCGCCGATAATCGTAATAGCAAAAGGAACACCGATTAAAGTTACATATTCGGCTTTTCCTAAAGCTAAAGGGATTAAGGCAATAATAGTTGTTATTGCAGTAATTAGAATGGGACGTACACGTGCTAATCCTGCCATCATTAAAGCTCTGGATTCGGTATATCCTCGCCTGCGTAATACCCGGGAATAATCTATAAGCAATATCCCGTTATTGACAACAATCCCAAGTAAAATCAGCAGTCCGGTTAATACATTCATATTCATTAAGGATGTTCCTGTGAGAATGAGGAGAACCAGTGACCCGATAGCAGCCAATGGAATGGAGAACATCATGACAATTGGAGTGGTAAATGATTCAAATACCGATGATAAAATCATATAAATTAAGATAAATGCCATGAAAAGTAAAAACCCAAATTCACCCAGGTTGTCTTCTTCGTGAATCACTTCCAACGCGATACCTGAGGGAACAGTCATTCCGGATATGATTTCATCCACTTCAATACGGGCAGGCTCAAGCAGGTCTTTTTCACTTTGCACCTCGCTGATAAACTGGTATACAACTTCCACCTGTTTTTCCTGATTTGTCCTTTGTATCGTCGACAGTCCTTCGGTGAAATTGAAAGAGCTTATCTCCTGTAATTCAAAAGTAGCTCCCTGAACACTACGGACAGGAAGAGCTTTTAAATCGTTAATATCTCTTTCATCTGCGTTAGCGTAACCTACTGATTTTATCTGAATATCGTACTCTTCGGTTCCTTGCTTAAAACGGGCACCACTTGAAAATTCCGGTTGAAACGAATTTAACTCCGAAAGTACTGATGTAACCGGTATGTCATATAAAGCCATAAGTTGCTTATCGAAATGAAGGAGTAGCTCGGGACGATTATCCGGCACTCTTACATCCACTCTTTCGACAGAGGTTAGTTGTTCCAGATAGTATTTTACATCGTTTGCCTGATTTAACATTTTATTAAAATCCTGACCTTTAACAACTACTTTTTCGCGTTGAGTACCTATTCCCAGCATACGTCCAAACTCATCATCATCGTAGCTGCTTCCGCCAAAACGCCTTCCTGAGGCAGGAGGGTCCCAGCTAAAGTTTGCCGGGCTTAAATCTTTTACTTTATCAATAATTTCATTTTTGATTTTTGGGATAGAAAAATGACGAATTTTTTTATAGTCATCTTTCAACGAGATAGTCAACACGGCTTCTTCTTCGTATATCTGACTTAAAATATCCTTTTTTTCTTCAAGGTCTTCCAGCTTTTGCTCTGCTTCGGCAATTAATATGTCCGTATTATCCAGGGTTGTTCCACCCGGCATTGTTACATATAGTTTTAAATCTTTTATCTCTGCTTCTTCGGATGAAATGATACTTATGCCAAGACTTATAAGTAGGGTTATAAAAAAGACCAATAATGCACCCAGTATGGTTTTTCCGGGTTTGCGCATACAGGTTTTTAATAATACCATATAAATCTGGATTAACCGGTTGTGATATGCTATTTTTTCAAACCGAAGAGGCTTAGCTGTTCCCCGAAGTTTTAAAAATGCATGGGTTATCATTGGAATAAGCAACAATGCAACAACTAACGAAACGAGCAGGGTTGAAATAATTGATACGCCAATATGTTTTCCTATTAATCCAATAAAAAAGTTGGTTGAAAAAACAAAGGGTAAGAAAACGGTAACAGTTGTTAACGTTGCTGCAAATATTGACCGCCAAACTTCTTTTGTACCCTGGATTACTGCCTTGTCGGGATGGATTTTCTTTGCTGCCAGCCGATAAATATTTTCCAGCACTACTACACTGTTGTCAAGCAACATACCGATTGCCAGAGCCATTCCCAGCAGGGTTAAGCTGTTGATGGTTATACCAAAGGCATAAAAGAAATTAAAGGCAGTATATACCGATATAGGTATTGCTAGCGCTATTGCAACAACCAGGCGTAAGTTTTTTAAAAATATCCATAAAACAAATATTGCCAATAAACCCCCAATCAATGCCAGTTGAATGATGGAGTCGATATTGTTTTCCATGGTTTCGGCATTGTTTGACTGCACCACAATTTCAATATCTTTGCCGGCCAACTCGTTGTTAAGTATTTCAATTTGGTTGATAACACTATTCGCTAAAGCAATAATATTGGCTTGCGAATCTTTGGTTAGCGTAATGGTTACAGCTTCTTTTCCGTTTACACGGCTGTAAGAATCTTGTTTTTTAACCCCATAATGAATATCTGCTATGTCCTGGAGCTTAATTTTTCCTTGTTCTTTTACAATGAGATTGTTAATGTCTTGGATATCATCAAACTCAGCGATAACATTTACAAAATGGAGCTGGTTGTTCCGGGAAACTTTTCCAACAAAAGTTCTTGCTTTACTGTTATTATTTAAGGACGAGCGAACATCTGCAGGAGTAATTCCGTAGCTTTCTCCTATATTCTGATGTAAGGTTATCTCAATTGATTTTTCTCTTCCTCCGAATACTTCAGCATTGGCAACACCTTCAATATTTTTTATATTATTGATTATTTCCTGATCTGTAACCTGGCGTACACGATTCACTCCGCCGCTACCTCTTACCTGGAGTGTCATAAACATGTTATTCATCTGTTCCAGATCGAACTTAAACGTTTGTACCTGGAACTCTTCGGGAAGGGTCCCTTTTACTTCATCGATTTTTTCAACAAGTTTGAGATATGCATATTTCAGATTTGTATTTTTTTTGTAAGATATTTGAATACTTCCGGATTGTTGTCCTGCCGTAGATTTTATTTCTTCAATTCCTTCCAGTGTTCCAATGGCACCTTCCAGTGGAATAATTGCCTGGTTTTCCATGTATTTAGGGTCAACTTCTAATGGAGTACCCACATTAACAAACAACATGGGAAGGGTGGCATTTGGATAAAGTTCTACCGCCAGTTGTTTATAGGAAATAACTCCCAACATGGTAAGCCCGGCAAAGAGCATTGCAATTAAAACTTTTCTTTTAATGATGAAGTTCATATTTTATTACTTTTTCTTAGCGTCTTGCCGACTTAGCGAGAGATTTTTTCACGCAGTGCCGCAAAGTTTTATATATTTAATAATATCTTTCTATTTATCATTTTCTCCGCGTCTTAGTGTCTTTGTGAGAGGTTATATCACGCAAAGCCCAGATCCACAAAGGAATTATGCTGTATTTTGTTTTAATAATTTCATTTTTGCCCGGTCAAAAACATAGTAAACACATGGAATAACAACCAGTGTTAATAATGTTGAAGTTACCAGTCCTGCAATAACGGCAATAGCCATAGGCGATCGTAAATCAGCACTTTCCCCAATGCCAAATGTTAATGGTAAAAGTGCCAGTATTGTTGTTATGCTTGTCATTAAAATTGGCCTGATACGGTTTTCACCTGCACTTATGACTGACTCCTTTAAAGATAACCCCTGTGCTTTAAATTGATTGATTGCATCTACTAAAATAATAGAGTCGTTAACAGCAATACCGGCAAGCATAATCATGCCAATATAAGCCATGATGCTAAGCGATTTGCCTAAGATAAGAAATGCCCAGACAGAACCAATTCCGGCAAGGGGAATGGTTAAAATAATGGTAAATGGATGAATTAACGATTCAAATTGAGAAGCCATTACCATATATACCAAAACGATGGATAAAATTAAAGCAAAACTAAGTCCTGCAATTGCTTCCTGTCTTTTCTGCTCTTCACCGATAATGGCAATTTCATATTCAGGTGGTAATTTTATGTCAGCCACTTGCTCACGAACTTTTTGAACAACCTGATCAAAAGCGACCGAATGATCTACATCGGCTAAAATCTTACCTATCCTGTTTTGATTTCGCCTGAAGATCTGTTTTGGAGATGAAGATTTTTTAATATGAGCCAACTCATACAATGGGACATCATTATTTCCATTCTTTAACGTAATATTGTTAAATTCGGATAAACTCATATCGGGTAGTTTTACCGTAATATCATTCATTTCCCCATCTTTTTCATATTTTCCGGCATCTTTACCCATTAATAGATCTTTCAGCTGATTGGTAATATCATCAACACTCATATTATATACTCCTGCCTTGTAACGGTCAATAACTACATCAACTTCGGGGGCCCCTTTTTCAATATTTGTTTTTACATTTAACAATTCGGGGATGGTTTGCAGCCTGTTTTTTATTTCGGAAGATATATCATCCAGAATTTTAATATCTTCACCTTTTACTTCAACGATTAAGGGAGCTTCATCTGTACCCATGGTTGATTGCAATGCTGTTTGGTTACGTATAATGGATATTTCAGCATCTGGAATTGTTTCTAGTAATTCCTCAATATCAGCAATTATTCTATTTGATTGATGAATATATTTTTTATTCAGAAGGATTTTCAATGTTGCGGTGTTTTCATTCTGAAATACCGATTTATCATTGCCCGAGGATGTGGATGGCCCAATTTGGCTGTAGATTATATCCAGCTTGTCGTCTAACATCTCAGTAACCATTAATTCAATATTTCTAATGGTTCCCGATGTTCGTTCCAGCTGTGTTCCTTCTTTTAGTTTTATATCAACAGTAAATTCGCCTGATCCGCTTTTAGGCAGAAACTCAGAACCTACCATCGGAAAAATATAAATGGTTAATCCCAGCAAAAGGAGTGAAACGAAAATAATAATCCCTCTTTTGTTAAGGATGTTGGATAAAAGATTTCCATACCATACAATGCGTACTGATTTAATTTTTTTATTCTTTTTTTTGTTGCGGTAGGCATAGTGAAAAAGCATTGGAATAACCAGTATGGCTACAAATAATGAAGCCAGTAGAGAAAAAGCTACGGTCCAGGCCTGATCTTTAAAAAGTGCTCCCGAAGCGCCATGTAAGTAAACAATCGGAAGAAACACAACAATAGTAGTAAGTGTTGAGGCAACAATTGCACCGCCAACCTCGGCTGTTCCTTGTATAGCAGCATCCTTCACAGACATCCCCTGTTCCATATTTCTGAAAATATTCTCCACTACGACAATCGCATTATCTACCAGCATCCCTGCACCCAGGGCGAGACCGCCCAACGTCATTATATTTAGTGTTAAGCCATTAAAGTACATTAAGTTAAAAGTGGCAATAATCGAAATAGGAATAGCAAAACTAATAATGGCGGTTACCTTTAATCTACGTAAGAAAATGAAAAGTACAAACACGGCAATTAAAATGCCCACTAAAGCAGTTTCCTGCACTTCGTTAATTGCTGTTTGTATAAAATCTCCCTGGTTTTGAACAATGATAAATTCGTAACCGGGTAATGCTTTTTTTATCGATTCAAACGAGTCCATCAGGTCTTCAACCGCTTTTACCGTATTAAAACCCGTTTCTTTAAAAATGGAGAGCCCTACACAACGTTGTCCGTTAATTCGAACAATGTTCTGTGGGTTTTTATTAACAAAACTTACCTTCGCTAGATCTTTTAGAAATATTGGTGTTTTTATGCTGGCATTTTGATTTTCTGTCCCGTTAACCAGTTTGTAACTCAGTACTATATTTTCAATATCCTCAATATTTTTTACCAGGCTTGTTCCCTTAATGATATATTTTTTCCCCATTTCAATAATGGTTCCGCCTGAAACATTTCGGTTTACGTTTTGAATTTCCTGAACAATTTGTCCTGTAGTTAAACCAAAAGCATCCAGTTTATAGGGTTCTGTTTCAATCAGGACTTCCTTTTCTTCGGTCCCTGTTAACGTAACATCGGCAATTCCTTCTAACCGGATAAGTTCGTTTCTGATATAATTTTCTCCAACCTTTCTCAACTCATCCATGTCACTTATTTCCGGATGTCTTAATCCAATAATGAGTACAGGAGAAGCATTAGGATCATGTTGTGTGATGTTAAATTCTTCTATTTCTGCGTTCTGGCTATAGGCTGTAAGTGCTTTTTGTAAATCAAGAAATGCTTCATCCATATCGCTACCCCAGGTATATTCTATGGTAACTCTTGCAGTTCCTACCATACATACAGACGATACCTGAGAAACACCTTTTTGTCGCATAGCCTGAGCTTCAATATCTTTTATATATTGTTTCTCCATTTCCTCCGGAGGACGTTCTCCAGCTTTTATCTCAACAAAAATTCTCGGGGCATTCATATCCGGAAGCAAATCAACCCCTAATCTCCCAAAGGATATGTATCCCAAAAGAATTATTGCGATTACAATCATCGAAACCGTTACAGGATTATTAACCGAAAATTGTGTTATTTTTTTCATACATTTTATTTTTCTTTTTAAAATATAATCTAAATTGTTAAATAGTTAATTTACTTAACAACCTTAACTTTTGAACGATTTCTGAGGGTTTCAAACCCTTTAATTACAAGCCGGTCATTTTTATCCAGTCCTGAGGTGATTTGTACTTCATCAGGATTTTCCAGTCCGAAGGTAACAACTCTTTCTTGAGCCAGTCCTTTATCTACAACAAAAACAGTGTTTCCTCGCTGTTTTGATAAGATCACATCTTTTGGAATAATAATCGAACTGTCGGCCGAGGCAACAATTATTTCTCCTTTAGCAAACATCCCCGGACGCATTAATAAATCCTGATTATTAATATCAATGATTATTTTGAATGATCGTGTGTCGGCATCAATAGCGGGAGATATCTGGGATACAACTCCTGACAACGTATCTTCCGGAATGGTATAATTTGTCACTTTTACGTTTTGTCCTTTTCTTATCTCTTTAAGGGCTTTTTCGGCTAAACTAACTTCCATAAAAAGTTTGCTGTAATTCATTAGTTTAAACATCGTGGAGCCGGCATCTATTTTGGTTGTGGGAGTATAGTAGGGCAAATCAACGATCACTCCTGAAAAGGGAGCCGTTATATGCATCTTTTCTAAACGTATCAATGCATCATCATAGTTGTACTGCGAGTTAATATAATCAATTTCAGCATTTTTAAGTTCACTGAGGGTAACTCCTCCTTTCTCGTACAACGATTGCTGCTTGTCATAAATTTGTTTTGCAATTTCAAGGCTTAACTTAAGCGAATTGATTTTTATGTTATTCTCATATTCTTTATCTTCCAAACGGATAATTTTGTCTCCTTCTTTTACATAATCGCCTAAAGCATATTTTTTTCCTGTTGAAGGATTGGTTAATAAATGATATTTACCTGCAATTTCTGATTTTTTGTTGATTTCTTTATCCGGATAAACCGTTCCGGTGGTCTCAATATATTTTTCTATTGATTTTAATTTTAAATCAATAACAGAAACCGGCACAGAAATATCTTTACTTAGATCCTTTTCTTCGTTATTACACGATGCCAAAAGTGTAATTGCTACTAAAAGTGTAATTAATTTCTTCATTTTTATTTGATTTGTAGGGTTGTATATTTTTCTTAATTTTTTATTCATCCTTGGGTCTTATATTCGTTTGTAATTCTTGTGGAACAAAGGAAATATTGTTTTCAAAATCCCACAACGATTGTATTTTCAGGTTTAATAATTCGAGTTTGTAATTGATTAAAGCATTAGCCAAATCCATCTTTTTTTGCGATAACTGATTCTGGTACCTTTCCAGGTCGATGCTTGTTAAATCTCCGTTTTTATATCTTTCCAGGTTTATTTCGTAGGTTAGTTTTGCATTTTTTTCGTTTTGCCGGGCAATTTTTATTTGAGAATTTAGATTTTTCAAGTTGCGAAAAATTTGTCGTATGTTAATGACAATATCATCTTTCTGGTTTTGTAAATCTATCTCACGTGATTCAACTTGTAGTTCGGCAGCACGTATTCTGGCTTTTCTTTCACCCCAGTCGAATATGGGAATTGAAAAGGTTATACCCACTTGCGGGCTGCGGGTCGGCTTTTCGTAGATATGAGCAAAATTTTCGTTATTACCCATAAGTCCGATAGATAAGTCAATATCTCCACGAAACTCATTGGTAGCTGTTGTCTCAATTAAGTCGAATTCGGCATTATTTAAATCTATTTTTCGTTGTGTAAGCTCTAGTCGTTGAGATAATCCATTCTCAATAGCTTTTTCAAGGTCAATTAAAACCGGCTTGTATTCAATATCTGTCGAAATTTCAATATCTTCATATAAAGAAACTCCAATAAGCCGTTTAAATTCATCTTTAGCATTTTCAAGGTCAACTTTGGTATTTTCAAGATTCGACTGACTGGTAGAATAGTTTAGTTCTGCCTGTAACAATTCTTCTTGCGCCGATAATCCTGCATCTACTTTACTGCGTATAATGTCCAGGCTTACTTTTTGATTTTCAAATTCTTCATTGGCAATTTCAACGGCCATCTGCTTTTGATAAATGGCATAAAAAGCTTGTGTTACCTGGCGTTCAATATTTAACATCTGAATGGAATAGGATAACGTAGCATTCTCTAATGCATATTCCTGGCGCTTAAGGTTTAATTTAGTTCTGTTATAGGTAAACAAGGGTTGATTATAACTTAAAAATAAGTAATTATCGAATCCTGTATAAGTGTTGGTAATTTTGGTAGGATTGTTTGGGTCAGAGAAATTATTAAAGGTCTCTGATGAGCTTGATTTGTATTCAAAATTGTTTCTTAAGATCAATGTCCCATCGGTCCATTTTATGGGTTGTGATATAACAAGACCTGCATTCGAAACGGTTTTTTCTGAATTATACCACTGTGAGTAATATTCTTCGTACGTTTCACTATTTGAATATTGAATAGGAGTAACATTTAGCGAGAAATGAGATTTTAACATGGCCAACTGGGCATTTAAATACTCTCTGTTTCTTTCCATGCTTATTCTCGATTGTTTAATTGTTGGACTGTTTTCTATTGCAATATTCATTGCATCTTCCAGCGTTAGTGTTTTTTGTGCACTACAAAACAAGGTATTAATAATTACTAATCCTGCTGCTGTTAAGAATTTAATTTTAAACATATTGAATATGGTTTACTTAGTATATTTTATTTGTTCTTTACTTTTAATTTCATCAATTATTAATCATTTTTTATCCACCGGATAGCATCGGCAAATATCATATTACCCACTGATTTATTGCTTAATTCAACTTTGGCGTTTTCGGGCGAGATGTAAAAAGTCCCCATATAATTCCACCCATCATCTAATTCTGCGTCAGAAAAAACGATTTCATCCATACCATCATCATGAAAAATGGTAAAATGGTAATTTGGTTTTCGTTTTTGTCTGCCCCAATTCATGTTAAATTTAAATATATGGCAATAAACATCATAATATCCGGGTTCGGGTAAATCGGCATTCCAACGGGCAAGTCTTTCTCCTTCACCCGAACGGGTATAAACTCCTGAACGCACATATTTACCGTAAAAGTCTGAATGTAAAACAGGTTCCCATACCGAAGGAGGATTCCAGAAATAAATACCGGAATACTTATACCTGTCTTCTTTATTTTTATGAATTAGTGATTTTAAGTAACTTTCATTGGTCTCCTGGATGATTTCAAATGCTTTATCTTCGTTGTCAACGATAACTTCATTGGTACCGGTAATGTCTGTAAATAGAGGAATATCTTTGATATCATCCAGCAGTGCAGTTTTTTTAGTCTCATCAAACCCTGAAAATTCATACACAAGGTTGCTTGGTAAATTTTCAGAGATATTAGTGTTAATATTCATTCGGTGGGGCTCTGAAGAGAATAAGATACCAATTTCTTTGGCCGATTGAGCAGAAATAAATATTTTATTGAAATATGCAGGGCTTTCTGATTGGTTAGAACTTCTTCTTCGATTATTATTGTTGTCGTCAATTTCAACGGCCAATGTTATAATTCCATCGCTTGTTTTAGGGTTTGCAATTTTAAAACGTATTTGATATTTGGTATGCTCGTCCTCTAAAACGTTGTATGTTTCTAAATCTTTTATTAAAAATCCCGGAAGTTGTTTTTGTGTATACCATTGATTTACCTCGTTGTTAACAGAATCTTTAAATTGATTATAGATTTCTTGTTCAAAATCTCCAAAGGTAAAAATATGATGTAGATTTTTATGAATCAGTCTATTCACAATATGGTTAAAATTATCTTCCCCATATCGTGCTCTGAATAAGGAAAACAGAAAATCACCTTTGGCTAATATAATATCATTTATGGTTACGGGATTATCATCTTCATCATTTTTTTCTTGATCAAATTCCCCTTCTAGCAATTCTTTTAAGGCAAATTCTTTAAGCTCCAGGTTGATCTTTTCGCCCTCACTTATGCCTCTCCAAAACCAAGGGTTGGATGAAAAGCTATTAACATTCCTTTCTTTCAGGAAAATTTCCATCGCTAAATTTAAGACGGGGTATTCTTCTGATTTTAGATACGTTACAAAGCTATAATAATTGGGTATAAGGTTGTATGTATACCTGTCAACCACATTAAATTGATACCATTCTGATTGTGGTGCCATTAAGTTACCCCGCACAAAACGTTTAAAAATTCGTATTTGTAAGTCATCGGGAGCAATCTCCTCATTATTATTCTTCATTCGCTTTTCCTGCTGTATTTTTCTGAATTTAAAATCAGTTTCTTCCATGATTACCCCTTTTTCAGGATAAAAAATAATTTCCGGTTGGACTGCATCACTGGTAACAGACCAGACATGTTTGTCCAGTGCAAAATGTACAGGTACTTCGGCTAAGGTAAATCGGTTAAAATGGTAATTTAAATCCAGCAGGGTTTCAAACTCATTTTTTAATTCACGTATAATTGATGGGAGTGTATCGTTAATATCTGTAAAATGATTTTTGTAATAATCGTTTCCTTTGGTGGTATAAATAGCATAATCTATAGAATCAACCGTAACAGAATATTTTATATAATCAGCAATTAACAGACTTATTTTAGGTAAAGGGTTTTCGTTTTTAAAAGTAAACACACCATCATCACTTTTTGTTAATTCTCCTTGAGAAAGAGCGGTTAAATGCTGATCTGTTTTTACGGTTAAAGAGAACGTTGTAAAATCAGGTTGATAAAAGGCCGGTTTTATAGTTGCATAAGTAACTCCCGAAACCGGATACCATAACGATTCGCTGGTTAAGCATACAAAATCTTTTTGGATATAGGCAAATCGTTTACGAACCATATACATATTAAGCCCGAAATTATCTGAGTATTCATCAGGGTCTTGATCAATAAAATGCGTATTTTCATTAATATTTCCCTTGTATGTTATTGAGATATTTAATCCTTTATTTGGTTCCAGCCTTTTTGCATAAGGTATTTTAATTAAATGAATACTGCGAGTGAAATTATATTCTTCATTATTAATATGCAACGCTTCTATTTTTAACGATGGATTTAAGCTAAAAAGCAACGTGTCAATAGGTTGATTGGTATTGTTTAAGACTTCTAATTGTGCAGTAGCTAAAATATTTTCATACTGATGCTCCACTTCCAGGTTACATTTTTCAACATAAATCTTTGGGTAATGTGCATATTGGTTATTTAAGGCAATCATTTGCTTTTTTTGTTTTACATTCCCTTTTTTTAGGTTGATATATCGAAACCCTAAAGATACTCCTGCTGCAATAAAAATAATAGCTAAGAATATGGGGAGAGAAGTAAATTTTTTAGATTGTGGCAAACGGTTTAGCTTAAAAACGGTAAAGAAGATTAATCCTGTCCCGGTTAAAAAATAAATACTTCGGTGAATAATGATTTCTGAAAGGTTTCCAAAACCAGTAATACTGGAATTCATTATAGGGACCTGGTAAGCAATAAAATCGAATAAGTGATAATATTTTTGATTTAAGTAGAATACAGTTAATGCGATATATCCCAACAACAAAATAAAAGTGATAGCCTGATTTTTTAAAACGGTCATTAAAAAGAAAGATAATCCTAATATAAATACCAGTGTAGGAATACTAATCAGTAGTGGATATAAAAAGAAATCAATGACTCCTTTTGCAGAGTCAGCACTTAAAAATGAGAATCCAATACCAAGGATTAAAATTATAAAATTTAATACAATAAAAACAGATAAGATACCCAGTGCCTTTCCTAAAATATATTGTGCATTGGTCATTGAACGGGCATAAATAACTTCAATGGAATCATTTTTCTTGTCCTGTTTTAAAAATTCCGAAGCTAAAAATACAGCAACAATAGCTTGTCCAAGATTTAAAATAATTAAGTTGGCGTAAGGTATTGAGGCCGGTAAAGCCCTGAATAACCAAGGAGCACCACTGTTTTTACTAAAAACAACAATATTAAATATACCTAAAGCAATTATGGATAATCCGGCAAAAATTCTAAAAAACCAACTTCGAAAAAGGGTTTTCATTTCAAACCGGGCAATAATTCGTATCGTTTGATATGCATTCATTTTAAAATCTGTTTTTATTGGTCAGATATTCCATAAAATAAACATATGCATGTTCAAGATTGGGCTCAACCTCTATAGCATTTTTAACTTCCAGTTTATCCCCAACCAGCTGCACTTCCCATCCTTCTTCAGAAGGTATTGTTGATATAATCGCATATTTTTCTTTCAGCATTTCGTATTCGAAACCTGATGTTGTAACCTGCCAAACATGGCCTTTTGTTTTATTTATTAACGCTTCAGGAGAACCTGTGAATTCGACAGAACCTTTGTTAAGTAATGCTAAATCCTGGCATATGCTGGAAATATCACCTACAATATGGGTGGAAAGTATAATAATAACATCTCTCTGGCTTATATCTGAAAGAATATTACGGAATCGAATTCGTTCTTCCGGGTCCAGTCCTGTGGTTGGCTCGTCAACGATAATTATTTGCGGGTCGCCAATAAGTGCTTGAGCAATACCCAGGCGGCGCTTCATTCCGCCTGAAAGTTTGTTTGCATTACGGTCTCTTACATCAAATAATCCTACTTTTTCAAGCCATTCGTCAACTTTTGCGGTGCGTTGTTTCTTGTTTATACCCGATAATCCTGCGGCATAATCCAGAAATTCCCATGTTTTTAGCTTGGTGAAAAATCGAAAGTCTTGTGGCAAATAACCTAACATCTTTCGTATTTCAGCACGGTTTTTCTTTAAATCGTATCCATTAATGGTAACTTTCCCATCGGTAGGTTTCATTAGAGTAACCAGGATGCGCATTAATGAGGATTTTCCTGCTCCGTTTGGTCCAAGTAAACCAAACATTCCGTTTTCAATTTCAAGGTTTACATTAGAAAGTGCCCGTTTACCGTTTTTATAAATTTTTTCTAAATTCTCAATCTGTATTTTCATCCTTTACTTTCACTGAAAAATTTTTGTTGAAATTAATGATAAAATCTGTTTAAATATTGTTTTTCGATAAAACTTTTAAATAATATGACGATTATATTAGTATTACGTTACAGTTAATTCTTACATATTTTTTGTTTTTTTTGATATATTCATGTTCTTTCTTTGTTATTGGTTCTTATAAATAACTCATTATCTGACAAATGATTTTACAAATGATAGGTTGGCATTGCTCTTTTATGAATATCTGTTATCATGAATATATGTTTTTGCGGTCCATTCATGAAAAACTTATATTTATGTATTTTAAAACTCAAAAAATATAAAAATTAGATTATAGGGAATGTAAGCGTAGTTATGTTCTGTTTTTTGAATAATACTTTTTCCAAAAAATCCATAGGCCCAATAAAAAGAGAAGCCACCCGATTCTAAAATGTTTACCCTGAAATGTCCCGTTTAAATCTTCTAAAATACTGGTAAACTCAAAAAAAGTAACAACAACGGCAATCCCGGTAAACATCAATGCAGATTTAAAAATCCGGGGATATTTACTTTTATTCGTATGCTTAACACCAAAAATAATAAAAGCAATATAGCCTAATATGGTGGATGTTAAATACATTTCTCCGGAAGATTTGCCCGCATAATCAGCAAGGGGAAGTATTTTAATCCATAAATTATGGAAATCAAATCCTTTGTTCAGGTTAAACCGGATGACTAAAATCTGAGATAAAATTAATCCTGTAAGAAGAAGAAACAACGAAATTTTTTTCATTACAATGATTTTTGTGCTGCAAAATACAAAAAATACAGGAATGAATTAGTATTTATCTAAAACTGCCAAAAAGGTTCAATATATTATTTAGTGTTTTTTTAACCTGCATTATTCATTAAATTCATGAATAATGCTGCAGACGTAGTTAAAATTAAATATCTTACTAAAATATACCTTTGATTTTTTTACTCAGAGTTAACCTGAACTATTCATAAATATTTGAAAATATAATATTTATAAATACGTCAGGTTAAATCAAAATGGTTAATTTTATCTCATAAAAAAATATAAAAATGAAATTGCTCAATTTACAGGCTATCGGAGTAATAAAAACTCCGTTCAAAACCACTGAAGAAATGCCGATTCAGCCCACAGGAGGACGAGGGGTACAAGGAAAAATTGAAGTATTGGAACAGTATGCCGGAGGACTTGAAGATTTGGATGGTTTTTCTCATATCATTATTATATATCATTTTCATCAAACCAGGAAATACGAGCTGAAGGTGATTCCCTTTATGGATGACACATTTCGTGGGATTTTTGCCACAAGAGCCCCAAAACGACCCAATCCTATAGGGTTTTCTGTTGTTCGTTTAAATAGAGTGAAAAACAATTTTTTGTATATTGAAGATGTTGATATGCTGGATGGGACTCCTTTATTGGATATTAAACCGTTTATTCCGGACGTGGATAGCCCCGAGGTTGATAAGCTGGGGTGGTTGGAAGGAATATCCGAAAAAATGAAACATAAAAAATCAGATAACAGATTTAACTATGAAGAATAAGAAATTAATTATTTGGGACTGGAATGGAACACTGTTAAATGATATTGATGCCTGCATTAAATCAATGAATGTAATGCTCCAACGAAGAAATATGAAATTATTGGATGAGGAAACCTATAAGAAAATTTTTACTTTCCCGGTACAGGAGTATTATAAGAGCATAGGATTCGATTTTTTAGATGAGCCGTTTGAACAATTGTCGGTAGAATATATTGATTTATATAAAGAATATTCATTAGATGTTCCCTTACAACAAGGAGTTTTAAATGCACTATCGTTTTTTAAGAGCGAAGGATTTCAGCAAGTTATTCTTTCTGCATCAGAACAAATCACATTGGAAAAACAGGTCAATCAACATCAGTTGCATTTCTATTTTGAGGAACTGATCGGGTTAAATAATATTTATGCCAAAAGCAAACTGGAAAACGCGATGAACTACCAAAAAAAATCTGGAATATCATCTTCCCGGACCGTTTTAATTGGTGATACCTACCATGATTTTGAAGTAGCTAAAGTTATGGGATGTGATTGCCTGTTGGTAAATAACGGACATCAGGATTTATCGCGTTATCCTTTAGACGCTAATATGATTCTTAGTACTCTTGCTGATATTTCTAATCAATTTTCGATATTGAATTAAAAATGATGTATATTTAATAAATTTGACTATGAATAACTTACGATTTACAAACCCCTGGTTTCTTAGTGTTCAGGGTATTATTATGATTGTTCTTGGATTAATTGCACTTATCAATCCCGAATTAACCTTAAAAGCCATCGTACAATTATTCGGTATTCTGTTTTTAATTGCCGGAGTGTTTCTAATCATAATAAACAAACAAAGAGTTAACAGTGGAAGCAATTTCTGGTTCTACGAAGGGATTTTGAATACCATTATCGGGCTTCTGTTTTTAATTTTTCCCTCATTTGTGGTAAACCTTTTTGTTATTATTTTAGGAATTATTGCCTTAGTTATGGGGATTATAAACCTGAATTTTATTATCAAAATCAGACCGCCCTATTTTTGGCTGAGTTTGTTGCGTAATATCATTTTAATCATTTTCGGATTACTTTTTCTATTTGTCCCCTTTCAGGGAGCGGTTGTGATCATTAACATTATTGGTGTGGTTGCCCTTTTTTATGGCGTTGTTTCTTTAATTACAGCCTATAAATTTTATCATTTCAATTAGACTGATTTTTAATCAGTATTTTTTATTTAATTTTTTACCTCTCTGCCTTCGGTAGCTCCCCTAAACAGGGGGGTAGCTTTGTTTATATTTTTATACGAAACCTTTTAGTTTGGAAGTTCTTTATATTATAGCGTCTTTTCTTTAAAAGAGAACCTGCCTGTCTGTCGAATTTATCTGCCGGAGTAGTACAGGAAAGCGGCAAGGCAGGAGTGGTATCCCAATAGCTAAAGGTGAAAAAAAAGAATATATAGATTAGATCTTTCCTTTTATTAAAAGTTTTTTATAACATTAAAAGAACCGTACGTTCGACATTATAGTAAAAATCTCATACAAAAATCGCCGCAGGCGAAGCATTATGGTGTAATTAGGAAAATAATAAAATCACTTACCAACAACTGCCGAAAAATAGTATCTTCGCTATAAGTTTTTTACTTTTTATAAACTTTGTTTAAAGGTACGACAAATAGCAGGGATTATAATTTGCCTGCACTTTTAAAAAGTACTATTTTTGTTAATCTTCTTAAGTTCTTTATGGGACTTACGAAGCGGAGCTATATCCGGTCACTGTTAAATATTATTTAAAACTATCCTGCATGAAATGCAGAAAAAAAATGAAAAAAAATGTATGATAAATTAATCCATAAAGAAGCAAAATTAGCCGTAATAGGTTTAGGTTATGTCGGCTTGCCCATTGCTTTAGAATTTGCTAAAAAAATTCCGGTCATTGGGTTTGATATTAAACCCGAACGGGTTGATATGATGCGTCAGGGTGTCGACCCAAGCCGCGAACTACCCGAAGAAGCATTCGAAGGATGTGATATCCGCTTTACAGCCAACCCTGAAGATTTGCGTGAAGCTAATTTTTTTATTGTGGCTGTTCCTACACCCATTGACGAACACAATTTACCGGATTTGATGCCCGTTTTAAAAGCATCCGAAACGGTAGGGAAAGTTTTAAAGGAAGGAGATTATGTGGTGTACGAGTCAACCGTATATCCCGGCGCTACCGAAGAAGATTGTGTGCCTGTGCTGGAACGTGAATCAGGGTTGAAATATGTTGAACAGTTTAAAGTTGGCTTTTCTCCTGAAAGGATCAATCCCGGCGATAAAGTGAATACACTTACCTCCATTGTAAAGGTTAGTTCAGGCTGTGATGAAGAATCGGCTGAAAATATCGCCAAAGTTTACGAATTGATAATAAAAGCAGGCGTACACCGGGCCAGTTCCATTAAAGTGGCCGAAGCTTCAAAAATTATTGAGAACACACAGCGCGATATCAATATTGCTTTTATGAATGAGCTATCCATTATTTTTAACCGAATGGATATCAATACTTTCGAAGTGTTGGAGGCAGCCGGGACCAAATGGAACTTTTTGAAATTTTTTCCCGGGTTGGTTGGCGGCCATTGTATAGGCGTTGATCCTTATTATTTAACGCATAAAGCCAAGCAGTTGGGTTATCACGCCCAGATGATAAATTCGGGGCGTTTTATTAACGATTCTATGGGTGGTTATGTAGCCAAGCAAATCGTTAAAAGACTGGTAAAAGCAGGTAAAAATATTCAGTCTTCCAAAGTACTCATTATGGGCATTACCTTTAAAGAGGATGTGAGCGATATTCGCAACTCTAAGGTAGTAGATGTTTATCGCGAGCTTTTATCTTATGGCGTAAAGGTGGATGTTATCGACCCATATGCAGATCCCTCCGAAGTAAAAGATGAGTATCAATTTGACCTGACCAAAGAAATACGGAAAGATTACGATGTTGTTGTAACTGCTGTTAGTCATGATAAATATAAATCATTAGATGAAGATTACTTTCAGTCTGTTACCTCGGAAAATGCTTTGTTTGTAGATATTAAAGGAATTTATCGAAATAAAATCAAGAAGTTGAATTATTGGAGTTTGTAAAAAAAGATTGGAAATTAGAAATTTGAAATTATTGATGAGTTTCAAATGTTAAAGCTTGCCTGCCGATTAGGCAGGTTTAAATTTCAAAAAAAATAGACATGAAAAAAATAAAGAATATTTGTTGTATAGGTGCCGGGTATGTTGGAGGTCCAACCATGGCTGTTATAGCTCAGCAATGCCCTGAAATTGAAGTTAATGTGGTTGATATTAACGAACAACGTATAGCCGACTGGAACGATGAGGATTTGGATAATTTACCCATATACGAACCCGGCCTAAAAGAAGTGGTTGCTGAAGCACGTGGACGCAATCTTTTCTTTTCTACCGAAATTGAAAAAAATATCGATAAAGCAGAGATGATATTTATCTCGGTAAATACGCCAACTAAAACCTATGGAAAAGGAAAAGGAATGGCTGCCGACCTTAAATATGTTGAGCTATGTGCCCGGCAAATAGCGCAGGTAGCCAAAGATGATAAAATAGTGGTTGAAAAATCAACTCTACCGGTACGTACGGCCGAAGCTGTAAAAAATATTTTGGATAATACCGGCAATCACGTAAAGTTCCAGATTCTTTCCAATCCTGAATTTCTGGCCGAAGGAACAGCCATAAACGATCTGTTACATGGTGACCGTGTTTTAATCGGCGGAGAACAGACTCCTGAAGGAAAAGAAGCCATAGATACCTTAGCATGGGTATATGGGCACTGGATGCCCGAAGAGCAAATATTAAAAACCAATGTATGGTCTTCTGAACTGTCTAAATTAACCGCGAATGCTTTTTTAGCACAAAGAATTTCTTCCATTAATGCACTTTCGGCATTGTGTGAAAAGACAGAAGCCGATATTGATGAAGTGGCACGTGCCATTGGCTCTGACAGCCGTATCGGGCCTAAATTTTTGAAAACTTCTGTAGGATTTGGGGGTTCTTGCTTTCAGAAAGATATTTTAAATCTTGTTTATATCTGCCGTAGCCAGGGATTAGAGGAAGTAGCCGATTACTGGGAACAGGTGATTAAAATGAATAATTACCAGAAACAACGCTTTGCCGATAATATCATAAAAACTTTGTATAATACCGTGTCGGGCAAAAAAATTGCATTCCTGGGATGGGCTTTTAAAAAGGACACCAACGATACCCGGGAAACGGCAGCCATGTATGTAGCCGATATTTTGATGGAAGATTTGGCAGATATTTATGTTTATGATCCCAAAGTAAAGCATGAGCAGATGTTTGCCGATGTGGATTATCTGAACTCACGGACCGAAAAAGAAAACCGCGAACAGCTCATGCCTCAGAATGATCCTTATGAGGCGTGTAAAGATGCTCATGCTGTTGCAGTACTAACCGAGTGGGATGAGTTTGCAACTTATGACTGGCAAAAAATTTACGACAACATGATGAAACCCGCTTTTGTTTTTGACGGACGTAACATCTTAGATCGCCAAAAACTGGAAAATATAGGGTTTAAGTTCTATGCGATAGGGAAGTGATGTTTATATCAATTCATTTTATGAAAAACATTTTAATAACAGGAGGATTTGAATTTATTGAGTGAGGTGTAGGATTAGAGCATTATATATTTTGAGATTTGTGATAGAGGAATAGTTAAACAGTATTCGTAACCAATAAAAATGATTCAGTTATCGATTGGATACAGAATCTCATATTGAACGTTCCATTGAAAATTCGGTTCAATATACACAGACCAATGTTCTAGGAACATTAACGTTATTAAATCAAGCTAAAAATTGTTGGCAAGATAATAAATAACAGAAAACTTTTTTATCCTATTTCTACTGATCAAATGTACGGATTATTTGGAGATGATTTATTTACAGACAATTCTTCCTGTGATCCCAAACCTTCATTTTTAGCTACAAAAGCCAGCCCAGATCATTTTGTAGATACCTGTCAAAATACGTTTGGACTTTCTGTTGTTATTGCGATTTTTTTTTATCATTATAGTCTATCCAATTTCCGGAAGAATCAACCCTTTATTAATCAATAATTGAAAACTATTCACTATATTATGGTAAAGGAGAAAATGTAAGCGATTTTCTTTATGTTCAGGATCATGCACTAACCATTGACGGGTTTGGTTCAAAGAAAAACAGGAACTTATTATAGTATGTTGGGATTAATGAACAGGGAAATATTGTACTGATTCAAGTTTTCTGATAACAATAGATGAAAAAAGGAAGAGAAAATAGAGAATAAAAAATGCAAATGTTGTTTTATCAAGAAAAGATGAAAGTAGTTTTAGAATACTAACAAATTAAATTCAGGATTAAAAGGGTTTTAATGTCAAATAAATTATTAAGTACAATCTCTAGACACAGAACGATATTGAGTAACTTCTCCTATCTTTCTTCAGTGCAAATATTAAATCTTGTTTTGCCGCTGGTAACCTATCCATATTTAATAAGGACATTAGGAAAAGAAACCTATGGTTTAGTTGTATTTGCTCATGCTGTAGTATTGTATTTGGTAATTTTTATAAAATTTGGATTTAATATCTCTGCAACAAAAGATATTTCTATACATCATGGAAATAATGCGAAAATATCTGAAATTGTTTCTTCAGTATTAGTTTTAAAAATTTTACTTTTTATTCTAACGGTATCCTTGCTTTTATTCCTTTCTTTTGCAATACCATTATTAAGAGAAAATAGAATTTTATTTTTATTGACTTTACACATTTGTTTGTATGAAGCTATTTTCCCTATATGGTATTTTCAAGGTATTGAGAAGATGAAATATATAGCAATTATTAACTTTATTAGTCGAAGCGTTGCAGTAATATTAATTTTTTCATTTATAGATTCTCAGAAAGATTATATGCTTGTACCCTTGTTGAATGGAGTAGGATCAATTATAGCTTCTTTATTATCAATTTGGATATTATTTAAACATCACAAGGTGTATTTTTCTTTTCCATCCATTGGATTGATTAAAAAATATTTCAAAGAAAGCCTTCCATTCTTTATTTCTTCATTATCAACACAATTATATACAAATGCAAATAAATTGTTCGTTGGTATATTTTTAAATATGAGCGATCTGGCTTTATATGATTTGGCTGAAAAGGTAACAACATTATTTAAAATACCGATTTCTTTAATTGGACAGACTATTTATCCAAGAAATGTTAAAACGAAAGATATTGATTTTATAAAGAAAGTATCATTTTATGTTGTTATCATAACCGTAATTTGTTATTTGATTTTATTTGTATTTACAAAAAAGTTAGTTTTAATTTTTGCAGGAGCTGATATGTTAGATGCAGTTGGGATCATCAGAGTATTAACATTTTCGGTTATTCCAATAACTATAGGACATTTCTTTTGTACGCAAACGCTAATCCCTTTTGGTTATACAAAGCAGTATATGACTATTTTAACGATAGCAAGTATGTTATATTTCTTATTAATAACAATAGCTTATAGTTTGGGATTTATCCAAATTTATCAACTAGCTTTAATCACAATTTTAATTCAAACATATATTGCTATCCATTCATTTATTCTGGTAAAATATAAATACAAAATTTGGTAATTTATGGAAGTAAATTATAAAAACCTTTTATTAGGGGTTAAATTAGATAGTTACAATAGAGGTGTAAATGCATTAGCAATAGGAGGTATCAACTATATTAAAAGTAACTTTAATCAAGATAGTATATTAATTGTTAATATAGGTTCAAAAGCAAGTATAGAGAGAACAGTCCTTATTAATAATCGTAATTTCAAAATTATATCTAAGAGTTTTTCTTTAAGAAATTTTATAAAAAGTTGCTTAACAGGATTACTTTTTCGTTTCTTCAAACGAAAACCAAAGGATGAATTATCAAAATTAATTTATCATTCTGAAATTGCTTATAATTTAAATGAAGGAGATAGTTTTAGTGATTTGTATGGGAAGTATCGTTTTTTTTCGCATTTTTTTGTATCTCTTGCTCTATTAGCATGGATGAAAAAACTGGTATTTCTTCCTCAAACTGTTGGCCCCTTTAAAACAATTTATGGAAAAACATTGGCTTCTTATATTTTAAAAAGATTAGATAAACTTCTAGTTAGAGATACTGCAGCAGACAATTTTTTAGATAAAAGAAATATTCAACGGGAATATAATTTTGATGTTGCATGTAAAATGCAGCCCAGACCAGTTAATTTTGATTATTTTTCATTAGATTCTTTTATCGTCGGAATTAATATAAATGCTTTAATGTACTTTAATGCATATGGATTTTCAAAATATAGTAATAGGTATCAACAGTTATTAAAAAAAATAGTAGATTTCTGCTTAAGCAAAGAATATAAAGTACTTTTAATTCCACACACATATGATATTGAAAATAAATTTTCCGAAAATGATTATGAATCCATTAGGGACTTTGTCAATAAAAATAATTATATTAATAATGACAATATAGCCTGGGTTTCCAACGATTATGATGCTCAAGAAATAAAGTCAATCATTTCAAATGTTCGTATATTCATTGGTTCCAGAATGCATGCGTGTATTGCAGCTCTATCAACCAACGTTCCAACAATAGGTGTAGCTTATAGTTATAAATTTAAAGGTACTTTTTCTAACTTTAACCAGGAAGACTTTGTTTTAGATATTAAGCAGATTAGCGAAGTTCAGATTATCGATAAAGTTGCTACTCTGATTGAAAATAAGAAGAATATAGTTGAGCAGCTTAAAGAAATTAATGAGAAGATATAAATACTAAAAAACAATAAATCTTTTATGAAATTTAGTACAATTATAAGGGAAGATTTATGTGCTGGTTGTGGCCTGTGTGAAGCATTTGGGAATAAAATGATTATTGATCATAATGGTTATCTTAGACCCGGGGATATTACTTTTAAAAATAAAAATGATGAGAGCATAATTGAAAGTGTTTGCCCGGGATATCTGACATACGTTAAGAAAACAAATGAGAATATTTCTTATCATAGAGATTCAGTGTGGGGTGACTATATTAAAATATACAAAGCATATTCATCCGATAGTGAAATTCGTTACAAAGGTTCTTCAGGAGGTGTTATAACGTCTTTGTTAAAATATGCCCTGGAGTCAAAATATGCAGATGCAGCAATTGTAACGCTTTCAGATAAAGAGAATCCAATTTTAAATCGTTCGATTTGTACGGATGAGATTAATGAAATTGTTAATGCAATAAGTAGTCGGTATTCTCCCTCTTCACCCTTGTCACAATTAGACACCTATCTTCAGCAAAAGAAACGAATTATTTTAGTTGGTAAACCATGCGATATTACTGCTTATAAAAATTTGGAGTCTTTAAAACCAAAACTTAAAGAAAAAGTTGTATTGACTATTTCTTTTCTATGTGCAGGAGTCCCTTCTATTAAAGGAACCCAACAAATAATAAGGGATTTTAATCTAGATATAGATAATGTGTCTTCGATAAAATACAGAGGTGACGGATGTCCTGGATATTTTACCTTAAAAACGAAAGATAACAAAATTAATAGATTATCTTATAACGATTCCTGGGGTAAGGTATTAAATAAATATCTTCAAAAAAGATGTAAAATCTGCCCTGATGGAACAGGCGAAGCTGCTGACATTGCCTGTGGTGATATCTGGGAAGAAAGAAACGGGAAACCGGTATTTGATAATTTGGAAGGATATAGTCTAGCTATTCTGAGAAGTAAAAAAGGAGTTGATTTTTTTAAACAAGCCGTCGGTAAAGATGCTGTAAGGATTGATAGTGGAGTAAAGGTAAAATATTTAAAAAAGATACAGCCTTATCAGGTTGATAGGAGAACTTTCTTATTTGCCAGGTATTTAGGAATGGTTCTTAGCTTTAGGAAAATTCCAAAATATGACAAAAAAAGATTTTTTAAGTTCTTTTTTATTTCTCCAAAGCGATTTACAGGAGTCTTTTTTAAAACTTTTCTTAAATCAGTAAAATCAGAACTGTAGAATTACTGCTTAATTTTAAGTTATGTGGGAATATTATCCAGGTTTTATTATTTTACTTATTGCAAATTTCTTTCTATTGAGGGTTAAAGGAAGAAACCTGATACATAAATATTTATTTCTTCCCTTTTTCACAATAGCTTTTTTTGCATTTTTACTGGATTTATATAATGTTTATTATCATATACCTGTACATGGGATATTAAAAATTTATGTTAATATATTTTATTTCTTACTTCTGAGTTTTTTTATTTTAATTTTTGACAGAAATTGGAAAAAGCCTAAATTAAATTATTTAGACTCCCAAAAGCTTGTAAAAATAACTAAATTATTCTGTCTTGTAAATGCCTTTATAACGATATATTTTATAACGAAACTTAGTGTAGAAAGTAATATATCAGTGATTAATCTATATTTAAGAAATCCATACTTTCTTGAAATGAATTTTGAGTCAAATGCAATTTTAGGCAATTTACTTAAGACCAATCTTTTTAACCTTGTATTGATAGTGGGGTTAAAGCTTAGAGGAGTATATTATAAGAACTACAGACTTTTCTTAATGATTACAATATTAGTCTTGATTGCTCCGAATAGAAAGGGTGAAATAATATTAGCAATTTTAGCCTTTAGTCATTTAGTGTTTCTGTATAAAAAAATAAATTTTAAAAAGTTAGTTAAAATTTTTTCCGCAGTCTTTGGAGGAATCGTTTTAGTTTTTACGTTAACTTATAGTTTTTATAAAACGGCTGGAGCTGAAATAAGTGTTTTTAAGAAAATATATACATACTTAACTTTTCCAATAGCAGGCTCTTCATTTTTACAAAAAGAAGAAGTTGATAGTGTTTATGAGTTACTAACTTTTTCTCCTATATTTAATAAATTAAATATTCTTGAATCTAAAAATATTGCAATTCATAGTAGTAACCATTATTTGAATGGAATAGAAATTGGAAATGTTGAAGGTATATTTTCTCCTTTTTATTCAGATTTTGGATTCATTGGTCCCATCCTGTTTATTATATTTATTGGACTGATGATAAATACACTTGAGTTATTCAGGAGAAATAATTTTGCTGAAACTTTATTTATAATTTTTATTTCATTTTTAGATTTAGCCCTTTTTGGAAACTATTTTACAAATAATCTTTTTCTGGAAATGTGTTCATCTTTCATATTGTTTTATATAATATATCAATTTAGAATACCAACAATTACATTTAAATGGCCCAAGAAAAAATAATTACTTGCGTAATTTTAAATTATAATGATGCTAACACAACCATCGACTTAATTGAAAAATTAATGGGTTATGATACATTTAATTATTTAGTTGTGGTCGATAATTATTCATCCGACAATTCTGTAGCTCTTTTAAAAAGGTATGTTAATAAACGTATTAAACTTATTGAGGCAAATAGAAATGGTGGTTATGGTTATGGAAATAATATTGGTATTAGATACTCATACGATGTTTTAAATGCTGATTACATAGTTATATCCAATCCTGATGTAATTTTTGAAGAAAAAACAATAATTAATTTAGAGAAAGTTTTAGCCAGTAATGCGAAGCATGCAATTGCTGCGCCTATTCCTTTAACTCCTGAAGGTATTCGTCAGGAAATAGTTGCCTGGAAGTTAACTACTGTATGGCAGGAAATGCTAGAAAGTAGTGTTTTGTACAATCGGATTTTTGGGTTAAAACGGACCTACAGTATAGGAAATTTAACAAATAATATTCATTATGTTGATGTAGTGCAAGGTTCTCTTTTTATGGTCGATGCGGAAATCATGGTTAAATATGGAATGTATGATGAAGATTTTTTTCTTTATTCTGAAGAGCAGGTTATTGGCTATAAATTAAAAAAGCATGGGTTCAAAACGATATTACTTACGAATGAATCATATATTCATAATCACTCGATTTCTATTAATAAAAGTTATAAATCGTTGATTCAAAAAAAAAGAATTTACTTAAAAAGCAAGATGCTATATTTTAAGAAATATAATAAACTATCCTTGCCTCAAACTTGTTTGGTTAGATTGTTTTTTACATATGTAATTATAGAAGCTTTAATAATATCATTTTTACGATTGCTAAAGCATAAAAAATAATAACCTTAATATGATGAAATTATTTTTTGTTGATCCAATGTCTTACAACAATCTTTCTATTTATGACTGGAATTTAATTGAGAATATTGATGCAGATGTCTATTTTTTTGGAAGCAGTAAATATGATTATAAAACGCTAAATGCTAAAGCTAAATTCATATACAATTATAATAAAAGGTCTTCAACACTACTTAAAACATTATTTTATGTATTAAATAGTCTGTTATTATTTAATTATATTTTAATGCATAAACCTAATATAGTACATTTTCAATGGTTTAAACTACCTGTATATGATGTTTTTTTTATTAAATTAATAAATATTTTTTCTCGAAAAACTAAAATTATTTATACCGCCCATAATTATCTTCCTCACGATACAGGAAATAAATATTTGAAATATTATAAGTATATATATAACTTAGTTGATAGGATCTTTGTACACACGGAAACTACCAAAAAGCAAATTGAGGAGTTAATAAATAACCATTTGAAAGTTAAAGTTGTGGAGCATGGGATTATTCAGATGGATTATGATCATAAAATTGCACAAAAAATAAAAAAGGGAATATCAAATAAATATCAGTTAGACAGCAAATTAATTTGTTTATACATAGGCCAGGTTCATAAGTATAAAGGAGTTGATATTTTAATAAATGCCTGGAATCATTCCTCAAAGCTTAAAGAAAATTCTAATATTTCATTAATAATTGCAGGAAAAGGAGACAAAGAGTTAGTAAAAAGTAATGCAAATAATGTAATAATAGATAATCGCTTTTTAACCAATGAGGAGTTTGTTGCATACATAGAACTTGCTGATTTAATTTTACTTCCTTACAGGAGTATTTCTCAAAGCGGGGTATTACTGACGATATTAAACTTTAAAAAACCGATTCTTGTTTCTAATGTTGGAGGACTACCTGACCCTTTAAAAAAAGCCAGGATTGGTTGGATTTTACAAGATTTAGAAGAAGATACGTTAATGAAAAAAATTCTTGAAATTGTTTCAGATAAAAAAACACTTGAGAATATTAAAAACGACCAATATGCATGGTCAACTATTCAAAATTTATATTCATGGGAAAAAATCGGAATGAATACTACAAAATTATATACAGAATTATTATCTGAAAATAATGTAAATTAGAAAAAGTTTATTGATGAAAGTAACCATAATAACACCCACATATAATTCAGAAAAATTTATTGCCAATGCAATTAACTCGGTTATGAATCAATCTTATATCAATTGGGAATATTTAATAATTGATGATTGTTCTAATGATAAGACTGTTTTATTGGTTTCGGAGTTTGTTAAAAAAGATAATCGAATAAAATTAATCCAACAAAGTGTTAATCAAGGTGCTGCCGTAGCAAGAAATGAAGGTATAAAAAGAGCAGATGGTAAGTATATTGCATTTTTGGATAGTGATGATTATTGGCATGTAGATAAGTTGAAGATTCAAATTGAGGCTATGGAAAATGAAAACCTGAATTTTACTTTCACGGATTATTATATAAAATATGAAAATAAAAACGATGCCTTAAGATTTAATTCTCCCTTAAAGAATGTATATTATAAGGATATTATAAAATTTAACTATATAGCATGTTCAACCGTAATGTTTAATCAGGAAGCACTGGGGAAATCCTATATGCCCAATATACGAAATAGACAGGACTGGGGGCTTTGGATTAATTTGGTTCAAAAGAACAAGAGAGCGGTAAATATTAATAAATATCTAATGTATTATACGATAAGAAAGGATTCAATATCTAGCAATAAATTTAAAATGATAAAATATCATTGGTATATATATAAATCATATTTAAAATTCAATTATGTAAAGGCATTAAATTATCTGATTAGAAATATCATATTTCATATGAAGAATAAAAGAAGATGATGAAAAAAATTGCAATAATCGGTTCAGATTCATTCATAGCTGGAAAATTTATCAGTGCTTATATAAATAAATATTCATTAAAACTATTTGCCAGAAAACCTTCTTCTGCAATGAATGTGATTTTATTTCCTGATCTTAGGGATATTAAAAGTGATGATTTGGATGGAGTTGATGTAGTAATAAATTTTGCCGCAATTGTTCATCAACCAAATGTTAAAGATGAATCGATATATCTAAGAGTTAACACAGAACTCCCTATTCATCTTGCAACTCAGTCCAGAAAAGCAGGTGTTAAGCATTTTATACAAATGAGTACCATAGCAGTTTATGGTAAAGCAAATAGTATTAATGAAAACACTAAAGAAAACCCTGTTAATTCTTATGGTAAGTCAAAGCTTATGGCAGATAAGGCCCTCTTACTTATGGAACAGGATAATTTTAAGATCTCTTTAGTTAGAGCACCAATGGTTTATGGTGGGGGATTAGCTCCCGGTAATATGCAAAGACTAATTAAACTGGCTTTAAAAGGATTCCCTTTGCCCTTTAAAGGAATTAATAATAAAAGAGATTTTATCCATGTTCATAATCTGGTATTAGCTTTAAGTATTATTATTAATCAAGAAATTTATAAAGTTATTTTACCAACCGATAAAAATCCGGTTTCAACTGAACAGATATTGTCGATAATCAGAAAGTATTCCAGCAAGAAAGTAAGATTAATCCCTATCTCAGGTTTTTTATTATATTTTATTAAAAATACTCTCCCTTCGATGTATGAAAAATTATATGGAAATTTATTGGTTTCTTGTACTTTGAATGATAGACATTATAAACCAAAATATACAATTCATGATGGTATTCGAGAGATGCTTATAGCTATTAATAAAAGCAATACCTTCGTTTTAAAATAGAAATGATGTATATGTTAAAACAGCTTATTCAACCATCTAACTTTAAACATTCCTATCCAACATTATAAATAAAAAGCTAATTTGTAAATAATTATGCCAACCTCATTTATCTTTTTACTTCTGATTCTTGCTCTTTTCTCTTTTGTTGCCACTTTTGTCATAAAAAAACTGGCCCACCGCTACCAAATTGTTGATGTTCCTAATCAACGTAGTTCACATAAAATAGTGACTCCCCGGGGAGGAGGCCTGGCTATTGTAATAACCTGGTATATGGGTATCTCCATTTTGTTTTTTGCAGGGTACTTAGAAGGTAATTTATATTATGCACTAATGTGTGGTATTTTTTTGGCTATTGTTAGTATGTTGGATGATATCATTAACCTTTCTCCTAAAATAAGATTGCTTGCTCAGATTTTGGTTTCTCTGGGAGCTCTTTTGTTTTTAAAAGGATTACACCCAATTCCGTTGGGAGATTATGAAATTAGTATTAAATTAATTTTATATCCTATTACACTTATTGGAATGGTATGGTTTATCAATTTATATAACTTTTTAGACGGAATTGATGCCTATGTATCCCTCGAAGCCATTTTTCTTGCTGCAGCTTTCTTCTTTTTTACAGAAAGTAATATTGTACTGGTTTTAATGGCCTCTGTTATAGGGTTTTTATTTTGGAACTGGCCCAAAGCAAAAATATTTTTGGGCGATGTAGGAAGTACTCAGATGGGTTTTATTTTCGTTGTTTTAGGAATTTATTATCACAATCAGGAGCAAATGAGTATATTATATTGGGTTTTATTAACCTCCCCTTTCTGGTTTGATGCTACATTTACTTTATATAGAAGATGGAGAAATAAAGAAAAATTAAGCCAGGCTCATAAAAAACATGCTTATCAGCGCTTTGTTCAAGCCGGATTTTCACACTTAAAAACAGATTCTTATTTAATGGGTATTAATATCTTTGTTTTTGCGCTGGTTTGGTTTGTTCGTGAGTATGAATATTTTTATCTACCTGCTCTTGCTTTAATTATTACCTTTCTGTATTTATTGACAAAACGAATTGATAAATTAAAATCATTTTAAGTTTTATTATATTTGTTTTCATTGAATAAAAAGGGGAGAGGAATAAAATTTTCTAAAAATGTAATATTTTGTCTTTGCTTAGTTTTATGAAGGGTATTGTATACTCCCCAATGTATGCTAATGATGAAAAAAATAATCTTTTTTATTAAACAAAATTTTCAGTTTTTTATATTTCTTCTGGTTGCATTTTTTATGCCCATAACCAAAGATTTTTTACCACTGCTCATGTTTTTGTGGGTTATTTCCGGATTATTAACCATACGTAAGATACGATTTAATTACTCAAAATTACAGTGGCTTTTACTATTCATGCCGGGGATTTTTTACCTGATTCATGTTATGGGGATGATACATACATCAGATTTGCAGAATGGATGGTTTGATTTAGAAGTAAAACTGTCATTTCTTTTTGCTCCGGTGGTACTATTGTTTCTGACCGATAAAGTAAAGCGAAATTTTGGGCTTATCGTAAAAGCATTTGTTTTGGGAAATATTATAGCGCTTGCTATCTATTTGTTTTATGCTTTAGATCAGAGTATTATATATAATGAAGCAGGCAAACTTGTTTTTGAACCCGCTTATTTGATTAGTAAACAAAATATGAGTTTTTTCGAATTAATTAATCAGCGTTATTCGCATTTTTCCTACAGCTCTTTTAGTTTTATTCATCATCCTTCCTATTTTTCAATGTATGTTTTATTTACCATTTGTATAATTGTTTATTTCTTTCGTAGATATAAAAACAGAATATCTGTGAGTGCTATTTTGGTGTTTTCTGTTGTGCTTATTTTTTTATCCATAATGATTTGGTTCTTGGGAAGCAGAGCTGGATACTTAGCTTTAATTGTATTATTCCTTGGATTCATCATACTTTATATGTTAAAATCACAAAGGTATTTACTGAGCTTGGGCTTAGTTATAACCGGATTTTTAGTATTGATTGTTTTTATGAATCCTCGCTTAAAAAAAAATATTCATGAAATAATCACTCAGGTAGAAAATCAGCACGAGCTAACAACCGAGTCTGACATACGTTTGTGGTTATGGAAATCTGGAGTGGAAGTTTTTCAGGAAAATTATTTATGGGGCGTTGGCATTGGTGATATTAATAATGAAATGATTGAAAAATATCGTCAATACAACCTTTCCGTAGCATTGAGGAAAAATTACAATCTGCACAATCAATATTTAGAGTCGGCTTTAGGATTGGGTGTGGGGGGGCTATTGATTTTGTTTCTTTGGTTTTTATTGTTATTGATTTATGCAATAAATACGAAGGATTTCCTATTATTCTTTTTTACCCTAATCGTATATATTAATTTTATGTTCGAATCGATGTTAAATAGTATTGCCGGTGTTTCTTTTTTTACTTTTTTTTATGTTTTACTTATTGGTGCAAATAATACCTTAATTAGGGAATCTAATTAATCCCTTTTTCTTTTAACCATAGGTTAATCTTTTTAAACATTAATATCAATAAAGCAATAAAAAACAATAGTAAAGCACCCTGAACAGTATAGGTTGTTGATTTATTATTAGGGTTTTGATAAACCGTGAAATCTTTAACTACTCTAAACGGAGATGCATATTCAATCGCTTTTTCCAGTTTGTACTTTTCTTTAGTAAGAGATAATAATTCTTCTTGTAAAGATTTTTCCTGGTAATAAATTTTAATTTCTCCATTTTTCTGTTGAGGGTTGATTAATCTGGCTTGTATTTGCTCAATTTTATGAATTTCTTCCTCAATTTTATGGATTAATTTCTGAGCATCTCTTTTAAAGCTCTTAATTTCATCGTGAACATATTTCTCATCGTTGATAAAGTCTGAAATTCCAATTGCCAGCTTATTAAAAATTGTATTATTATTGGCTGTGACATCTACTATCAAATAAGCTAACTGATCCTCAACTTCCTCCTCAATTCCATCCTTAACGTTATTATTCTTAACATTATCCTTGACATTATCCTTAACATCATCTTCAGCTTCATGTTCTCCTTTATAGTAAATAGAAGATTTTATTTTTATTAAATTTTTTAATTCTTTGGGTTCAATATCCATTTTCTGACTTAATAGCGATAAGTTATCATCTTCTTTAATCGAATGAATATTGTTAATATATTCATTTACAATGTTTTCGTCAAGTATTTTTGATTCAATCAACATGGTTGATTCAAAATATTCTTTTTTAAGAAATTTTGTTGAATATCCCAAAATAGCACCTAATAGAAGAGCTGTAAATAGTAACCAAAAGTTTTTCTTTAAGAATACATAAATATTTATAAATACTTCAATCAGATCAATTTCTTCATTTGTTTCTTCCTTTGTCATATATTATTTGATGATGTTATACATTTTTTTTATATCATCAACTTTTTCTGGATAGCCTAATTTTTCATACGAGAATAATAAGTTTAAAACTAAATTCCGAATGATATCTATATTTGAGCATGGATAATAATATGCTTTCTCAGGGATAATATTCTGTTGTTTTAAAAAATAATCTATTTCCCGTTTTCCTAACACGGCACCCTTATTAAAAGGATTAATATAGAATAAAATGTCTATGTCATTGGTTAATGATTGGAGTAATGGATCTGCATATCCAAGGATAAAATGTTTAGGTAAATTTATTCCGTATAGAGGTATATCCAAACTATTTGCCAATGCCATATATAATATTCCAAGGGTTATAGGGTTTCCTTTTTTAGTATCCAGAACATGATTAACAAAAGCGTTTTGTGGGGAATGAATGTTTGTACTGTTGGCTGAAAAACCATGTATATGATAGAAGATATGGTTGAGCACCCTTATTTTCTCAAGAGCCGTTAAGTTATGGTTAATCTCAAGCCAGGCATCTCTTTTTATTTTATCAAAAGTTTTTTTTACGGTATCAACTTTTAATTCAGGATATTGATATTTAGCAACCCAAAATGCTCCTTCAAAAATATCTTTTGCTCCGGTTTCTTTCCATGCTTTAAGTTGGTTTAATGTTGCTTTAAACTGTATTTCCTGGATAAGGTTTTCTATTCTTTCTTGTAAGATTTCATTGAATGATGTTTCCCATACTTTTTCCAGTTCGGGAATGATATCTTCGCCTTGCTGTAATATATTTTTGGAAACGTAATGATATACCTCGGTGCTGGGATCATCAAGCAATTGGAAAAGAGCTTTTATATTTTTATTGTTTGTCACGTATTCTTTTACTTTGAATTTTAATGTTACCTTCTATTCACTATTTTACTGCCACTGCCACTGCTACTTACTTAATCTATCCAATACTGTTTTTATCAGTTCTTTTACCACCGGCTTATAATCTTTGCTATAGGTTTTGGATGCCCGGTTGGCTATAATAACACAAATGGTAATTGCATGATGACCTAGTAATTTCGACAGTCCATAGATTGCTGAGCTTTCCATTTCGTAGTTGGTGATCTTTTGTCCTTTATAGTCAAAAGCTTCAATTTTATCGTTCAAATCATTATCAACAATTGGCAGCCTTAACACACGTCCTTGCGGACCATAAAAACCCGGTGCGGAAATGTTAATCCCTTTCTTAATATCATCACCATCAAGCTTTTGGATTAAATGCTCCGATGCATTTACAATATAAGGCGAAGTGAGTAAAGGATTCCACTGTACATATTCTTTAAAGGTTTTTTCAAAAGCTAAATCTGCAATTTGGTTGCGATCTTGATAGAAATTAAGTAATCCGTCAAAACCAACCGACTTCACACTCATTAAAAATGAATCGACCGGGATATTTTCCTGTAACGAACCGGAAGTACCGATACGGATTAAATTCAAGGCTTTGTGTTCTTTCTTCTTTTCTCTTGTTTTTAAATCAATGTTAGCCAAAGCATCTAATTCATTGACAACAATATCAATATTATCGGTACCAATCCCGGTGGATATTACACTAATCCTTGTTTTATTATATGTTCCTGTTATGGTATAAAATTCTCTGTTTTGCTTTTTCAGTTCAATTTTTTCGAAAAAACCGGCAACCACTTCAACTCTTCCCGGATCGCCTACCAGTATGATATTATCAGCAATATCTTTCGGTAGTAGATGAAGATGATAAATACTGCCGTCGGGATTGATAATTAACTCAGACTCTTTAATTTTCATGGTCAGTTCCTTTTTGTCTGTAAATAATGGTAGAGCTCCCAAAGCTATTCAAAAATTTTTAAAAGCGCAATAAATAAAAATCAACATAACCGTTCGTATGAATAAGCCGGGTTGTTTATAACTTACCTCTCAATGCTATTAAATCAGTTCTGTATCCATCCTTCTAATTAACCAATATTCCATCATTATTCAAAAGGGACCGCCAAAATGATTGGGATGGTTTTTAACTTAACCGTAAGCCTTTTTGGTATGTTCTTAATAAAAGCTTACTTTTACCAATAGATTTAAATTTAAAAACAAGGAAATTATGAAAAATGTATCAACATCGTTATTGGTAACTGCAGGTATTGTTGTTATTTTACTTTTAATATTTGGTAGTTCATCATTCGTAACCATTCAGCCGGGTGAAAGAGGAGTTACTTTTAGGAAATTTACTACAGGATTGGATAAGGAAAATATCAGAAAAGAAGGTTTTCATGTTATAGCACCCTGGAATAAAGTCTTCCGATATGATGTGCGTGAACAACAAGTAGAAGAATCAATGGATGTTTTAGATAAAAACGGACTTTCCCTTTCAGTAGATGTCACCATGCGTTTTAATCCTGCACCTAGTCGTATAGGTTATCTACACGAAACATTTGGCGAAAATTATATCAATAAATTGGTTATTCCTGAAATGCGCTCTACCGTGCGCCAGGTTATGGGCCGATATACCGCCGAAGAAATTTATTCGACCAAAAGGAGTGATGTGGAAGAATCAATCAAAACCGAAACACGTGCAACGTTGGGTACCGACCGTAATAATATTATAATGTCTACATTGCTTATCCGTTCCATAAAATTACCAACAAAAATTAAAGATGCGATTGAATTTAAGCTGGAAGAAGAGCAAAAAGCCCTTGCATATCAGTACAGGTTAGATAGAGAAGAAAGTGAAGCTGAACGTAAGCGTATAGAAGCCGAAGGAGAAGCCAGAGCCAATAAAATTATTAATCAAAGTTTAACGCCTGAGTTACTAAAAATGCGTGGTATTGAAGCTACCGTAAAACTTTCCGAATCTCAAAATTCTAAAGTTGTTATTATTGGTAGTGGAAAAGATGGTTTACCTTTAATTTTAGGAAATAACTAAATAATTGCAACATAGTATTTTTATAGTAGAGTGGGGGCTAAAAGCCCCCATTTTTCATGCTAGTTCCTTTTGAAAAACCCGGTAACGCTTATAAATTTTTCCACCAATTCTTTCTACTTCGGCTCGCATGCGCGTATTTGATTCCATCACGACATGACTATCTATTAATTCAAGTCCCCGTGCTTTCGCTGATTTTAAAATAGCCTTTGCCAAAATAGAATCTAACCCTGTATTTCGAAGCTCATTTTTTATGGCTCCCAGAAACAAATCCAGTTGATTCGTTCTTTTCATCGCAAGCAGTATCTTTAAAAAACCAAAGGGAAATAAATGCCCTTTGGATTTATTTAATCCTTTACTTAGATTTGGAATTCCAACTACATAGGCTACTACTTCTTTATTTGAATCAATAACCACTTTAATAAATGCAGGATCTAATATTAATAAATATCGTCTGGCAAAATCGTCCATTTCTTCCTGACTAAATGGAACATACCCAAAAATATCAGTATATGTTTTATTGGTCAGGGTAAGAATGGGATGGATGTAAGGTTTTAATTGTTTCCGACGGGTAAATTCAATTAATTGATAGCCGTTTTTTAGAGGTCTTTGCGCAATACGATGGTAAAGGGATGGAATTTCTTCGGGGATATTTATCTTATATTGTACTAAATCTAATTTTGGTGTATAACTTTCATTCTGGATATATGTTGCCATGAATGGTAAAGAGCAATTGGTAACCATTACGGTAGGCTGATCAAACCCTTCGATAAGAAATCCCTGTGGGTCTTTATCGGAAAAACCAAAAGGGCCTATAAGTTTTTTCATTCCTTTTGCTTTTGACCACTGCTCAATAAATGTGATTAAGGCATGAAAAATTTCCTGGTCATCAAAGGTCTCCATAAAACAAAAACGGCCATTTTGTTCCTGATGGATTTCATTATATTTATGGTTGATAATACCCATAATGCGGCCAACCGTCTTTCCGTCTTTTTTTGCCAGTGCTAAAATGGTATCACAATAATCAAATGCTTTATTTTTTTTGGGGTCAAATAAAACCCATTCGTCTGTATATAATGGATAAAGCCAGTTTTTATGGTTTTTATGAATTTTTTCAGGCAGGTAGATAAAACGTTTTAAATCTTTTTTGTTGGTAACTTCGGTAACTTCAATCATCTTTAAATGAAATGAAAATAAATGTAAATATTTTGTTAAGATAAAGAAAATTATGGATAATATCTGTTTAAAATAAATTTGGAAAGATAATAGAATAATATTCCTGAAATTATTCCGGCTACTACATCAATAGCATAATGCGCTTTGATATAAACCGTTGATAAAAACAATAAACTACTAAACAACACCAGCACAGGTAAAAATTTTTTAAAATGTTTAAAAATCACAAGGATAAACAGGGTCGTTATACCTACATGAGAACTTGGGAAGGCACCGGTTTCCGTCTCGGCTGTTTTAATTATAAAATCCATAAATTGCTGAAAAAAGTATCCTTCAGGAACCACTTGTTGTTCTTTTGGAAAATAGAATTGAGGTCCTACAGTTGGAAATAAAAAGAATAGCATATAGTATAAACAAAAAGAAAAAATAGTCATAAACATTATTCGGGGAAACTCATTTCGTTTCTTGATATAAAATAGAAGAGGAATACCAAAAGTCATCAGATAATAAGAAAAATATCCAAAGTACATTAATTCACTAAACCATCTTTCAGGCATTAATGCTGAGAATTTCAACGATAAATGGGAGCCAAATATCAGGTATTCAAGTTTTATAATATAAGGATCAAGATTTTCAAATATTAAATTATTGTAGTAATCTGTTTCCGAATAAAAGAAAATGAGCATTAGCAAGGGATAAAAGTTTCGCAAAAAGAGAAACCCCTTATTTTTAGTGTTATCCGCTTGAATGAAAAAAATACTAATCATTATAAAAACAATGCGAATAAGCAGGTGGGGCGCAATTTGATTTAGTTGGTGTTGTCCTAAAAGAATATAAATGCCCGTAATGAAACAGTATATGATAATTATCTGATCAAAAGGTTTCGATCGTTTGAATATAGAAATCATTTTATCCTTGATGAATGATGAATGATTGTAAAAATAAAAAAAATGTCATGAATAGATCATGACATTTTTTAGATTTTTTTATTCTGTTAAAGTTTATCGGTTTTTCTCAGTAAATTCTCTTCCTGCCCTAAGGGCTTTTAAATTTACATTGACAATATCTTCGCCTTTACGGCCAAAGATTTTACGAATTCCTTCCTCGAAACTTTCAAAAGGGACATTAAAAAACGGGCTTGCCGCACCCAGCATAACTATGTTGGATGAGCGTTTAGAGCCAATTTCTTTCGCAATATGGTCAGCATCAATTGCAATATGATTTTTATGTTTCTTTACCTCGCTTAAGATAGTTTCTTTCTCCGGATAATCAGGGATATTTACAAATGGAGTGATATTTGTAACCAACCATCCATCGTTGGATAAAAAAGGAAGGTATCTTAACGACTCCATCGGTTCTACCGATAAAATAATATCTGCTGCGCCCATTGGAATTAAGTCCGAAGCAATTTCTTTGTCAGAGATTCGCATATGCGACTGAACGGCACCGCCACGCTGACTCATTCCATGTACTTCAGCTTGTTTTAAGTAAAGATCATTATGTAAGGCTGCCATACCTATAGTGGCAGCTATGGATAATATTCCCTGTCCTCCAACTCCTGCTAAAACGATATCTGTTTTCATATGATTATTTTTTTGCAATGAATAAAATCTACTAATGGAAGTTTATTTTAAATTTAACTGAACAAGCTTTTCGGCAAGTTCTTTATTTTTCATGGTTTGAACACATTGTCTTCGGGGTATAATAACGGATACTCCGTTGTAAGCCAATTCTTCTTTCATGATTTCTATCATTTCATCGAGGTTTTTCTTGGTAGGCCTGAATACTCTAATGTGATCGGGTTCAACACCAACGCCTTTACAAATATCTTCAATTTTACCAAGGGCCTTTGAGTCCTGTCCACCGGTCATAGCCGTGGTGAAATTATCAGAAATAATGATTGTAACCGGTGATTTCTCACTTACACAATCAATTAAGCCTGTAATACCCGAGTGGGTAAATGTGGAGTCGCCAATAACAGCAACAGAAGGAACCATTCCGGCATCGGCAGCTCCTTTTGCCATGGTTATCGAAGCGCCCATATCAACACATGAGTTAATAGCATTGTATGGAGGCAGTGCACCTAACGTATAACATCCGATATCAGAAAAAACACGACCTTCGCTATAATCTGCCAACGCTTTATTTAGTGCATTGTATGCTTCAATATGACCACATCCCACACACATGGATGGTGGACGGTTTTTAACCAATTCAGGAATCGATTCGTCGGTTACTGTTTTCAGACCTAGAGCAGTGGCTACAATATTTGGATTTAACTCACCATCTCGTGGCAATGTACCGTCAAGTCTTCCGGTAATTGGTGTTCCTGCTTCCTGGTATCCTTTCAGCATCTCTTCTACAATTGGATATCCTTCTTCAATGACGAGTATTTTTTTACACTCATTAATCATTTTCATTATCTGTTTGCGGGGAATAGGATATTGTCCGATTTTTAGTACCGGATGTGAAAGCTCTTTATCCTGGAAGTTCTCCATCAAATAATTATAGGCAATTCCTGTGGTAATGATTCCCAGGCTATTATCTTCACCATTAATGTATTGATTAAATTCAGATTCCTCTGAAGCAACCTCTAAACCAGCCTGCGTTCCAATTAATTTTTTATAGTTTTTCTTTGCTATCGCCGGTAAAAGTACGAACTGCCGAAGGTCCGAGGGTAATGAATTATCATTTTGTGCTTTCTTTGCCAGCGTTTGAACTCCTGCTCGTGAGTGAGCTAAACGTGTGGTAATTCTTAATAATACCGGAAGCTTATATTTTTCCGATAGTTCAAAGCCATGGTACGCCATCTCGTAAGCCTCTTGCTGACTGGTAGGCTCGAGCATAGGTATCATGGCAAATTTACCGTAAAATCTTGAGTCCTGCTCGTTTTGCGATGAGTGCATGGAAGGGTCATCTGCTACAACAACAATTAATCCTCCGTTTACTCCGGTGATGGCTGAGTTAACAAAGGCATCGGCAGCTACATTTAATCCTACATGTTTCATACAAACCATGGCCCGCTTACCTGCATATGACATTCCTAATGATGCTTCCATGGCTGTTTTTTCATTGGCCGACCAGGTACTATGAATATTATTTTCTTTGGCATATTTTGATGCCTGTACATATTCTGTAATTTCTGTCGACGGGGTCCCCGGATAAGCATAAATACCGGATATCCCGCCATCAAGAGCTCCCTGAGCAATCGCTTCGTCTCCTAATAATAGTAATTTTTGCATATTATAATTATTTAATGATTTTATTCCTTTAATCAATTTTAAAGATGATAAGTTAGAAAAATTTATTGATTTATAAAAACCTGTGAATATTGAACAGGAAAATACTATAGGCCACCAAAACGTTTTAGGTAACCTACCTGAATAGCAATAACGTAGTAATATATTACTTTACTAATTTTCAAATCAATTCGTTTTTGGTCCGAATTTTTGTTACAACAAAGGTAACACTAATTTAAAAACACACCAACAATAAAATGATTGTGTAAAACATGTTTTTATAAAATGTAAATACTTAAATGGCTGGTATAAGCAAAATGTTTTTACAACATTTTTTTACGCTTTTTAAACAAAGTATTACGTAAAGCATCGCTAAGATTTACAAAGTTCCGCAGAGAAATCTTCGTGAAACTTTTGTTTTCTTTGCGCAACTCAGCCTATGAATTAAAAATTATTTAATAATAAATAGTTAGGATGAGTTTTCTGCTGGTTGCATGATTTCTGAATTCGCATAAATAAATTCCCTGCCAGGTGCCAAGGTTTAATCTGTGATTGGTGATTGGTATGGTTAATGATTGCCCAAAGGTAGATGATTTTAAATGAGCGGCCATATCATCGGGACCTTCCATTGTATGTGAATAAAGCGCATCTCCATCCGGAATCAGATGATTCATAAAATTTTCAAAATCAACAGTTACCGATGGGTCTGCATTCTCATTAATGGTTAATGCCGCTGAAGTATGTTTTATAAACAGGTGTAAAAGCCCTTGTTCAGGCAATTGGCCAATATTTTTTGTAATATGGCTGGTAATAATATGATAGCCTCGTTTAAATGCAGGCAGAATTATTTCCTTTTGCTCAATCATTCTGTTTATTTTTGTATTTTTCAAGAATAAAATTAGAAATTATTTTGATAATAAACGAATAATATTGCTTAAGCTTAACAGAAAACTTTTCTTTGGGTTAAATTGAAATAAATTCTGTTTTTATGGGTTATTATTCTGATTGATGAACGAGAAAATGATAAAACCTTATATAAAATATATAATTTTTTTTATCCTATTTATTTCTTCATGGCAAATAAATGCTCAAAATTTAGTTGAGCTTAAAGGAAAAGTAATTGATGCTGAAGGAAACCCTGTAAGCGATGCACACATACGCAATATATCGAATAATACCGGTGTAATTTCTCAAAAAGATGGCTCGTATCTTTTATCCATTCCTGCCCATCGTGATGTATTAATCCAGGTAAGTTGTATTGGCTACGAAACACGGGAGTTTAAAATAAACGATCAGAAAGAAAAGGTAAAAAAGTTAGATATTGTATTAAATATTTCGGTAAGTAATATTGAAGAGGTTTCTGTTGTGGGAGAGGGGGGAGCTGAAAATAACCTGATAAAAATTGAAAAGAAAGATATTCAATTAAATCCTGATATATCCGGTAATTTAGAATCCATTATTAAAACTTTGCCTGGCGTTTCTTCCAATACCGAATTAAGTTCACAATATTCCGTACGGGGTGGTAATTATGATGAAAATTTGGTTTATGTAAATGATATTGAAATTTACAGGCCTCTTTTAATTCGTTCAGGCCAACAGGAGGGAATGAGTTTTTTGAATTCTGATATGGTTTCTTCCATTCAATTTTCTTCCGGAGGGTTTGAAACCCGATTTGGAGATAAGATGTCTTCGGTTTTGGATATTCGTTATAATAAGCCCTTAGAATTTTCCGGAACGGTTTCAATGAGTTTGTTGGGGGGCAGTGCCCATGTGGAAGATATCTCTAAAGATGGTAAATTTACCTATAACACAGGGTTTAGGTATAAAACATCAAAATATATTTTAAACACACTGGAAACGGAAGGAAGTTATAACCCCCGGTTCTACGATTTACAAGCCTACTTTACCTATAAAGTTAATCGATACCTCGATTTTGATTTCTTGGGTAACTATGCCTTAAACAGCTATCAGTTTGTTCCCGAAAGTCGCGAAACTTCTTTTGGAACCATTGATAATGCATTGAGTTTGCGTATTTATTACGATGGCAACGAATTGGATAAGTTTGAAACTTATATGGGAGCCTTTACAGCCAATTACCATCCTAACGAAAATGTATCACTCAAACTTCTGCTGTCAGCGTTTCAAACCCTTGAGCAGGAAACGTATGATATTCTAGGACAGTACTATTTAAACGAACTGGACAATACGATTGGCTCTGAAACGTATGGCGATAGTATTATGAATATCGGAGTAGGCACCTTTTTAAATCATGCCCGGAATTATCTTACAGCCAATGTGTACTCAGCTGCTTTTAAAGGTGGATATTACAAAGCTGATCATAAATTACGTTGGGGATTAAAATATAATGTGGAACGAATTGATGATCAAATAAACCAGTGGAAGATGCTCGATTCAGCCGGTTATTCGTTACCCTACAATGGCGAATCGATTGAATTATACGAAGCTGCAAAAACTAAAAATACACTCCACACAAACCGTATTACAGGTTACATTCAGGATACTTACCAGCGAAAATTAACCAATAATGCAGCATTGTTTATTAATGGAGGCGTTCGGTTTCAGTATTGGGATTTTAACCGTGAGTTTATAGTTACACCAAGGTTATCGGTTTCGTACAAACCCGATTGGGAGAAGAATATGTTATTCCGGTTTGCTTCGGGTTTATACTATCAGCCTCCTTTTTACAAAGAGATAAAAGATCATCAGGGAGTCATTAATCCAACGATAAAATCTCAAAAATCTATTCATTTTGTGTTGGGTAATGATTTTCAATTTTTAGCCTGGCAAAGACCTTTTAAACTGACTACCGAAGTGTACTATAAAATTTTGAATGATTTAATTCCCTATAAAATTGATAATGTACATATCGATTATTCGGCACAAAATATGGCCCATGGTTATGCCGCCGGATTGGATATGAAAATTAATGGTGAATTTGTAAAAGGGATTGAATCGTGGGCAAGCTTATCGCTTATGCAAACCAAGGAAGATATTGAGGGAGATTTTTATTATATTAATGAGGGAGAGAAGATTGAACCCGGTTATTATCCACGACCAACCGATCAACTGTTTAACTTTAGTCTTTTTTTCCAGGATTATCTGCCCATGAATCCGTCATATAAAATGAACCTGAGTTTACATTACGGCAGCAGACTTCCATTTACTTCTCCCGATAAAGAACGGTACGATCAGGTTTTTCGAATGAAACCGTATAAACGGGTAGATATTGGATTTTCAAAAGTGTTAATCAGCGAATCTAAGGAATTTAAGGAAGGTAGTGTTTTAACTGTTTTTAAGGATATGTGGTTAAGTTTCGAAGTCTTTAATCTTTTGGATATCAATAATACCATATCGTATATGTGGATTAAAACCGTTGGCAATCAATCCGGACAGGCAAGTCAATATGCCGTGCCCAACTATCTTACCTCCCGCAGGTTTAATTTAAAGTTAACCGCCAAATTTTAGTAATTTAAAAAATCATTGTAGTTTTGATGAGGTTATTTGATTATTTAGGTACCTGGAATTAAGAACGGAATAAGACGTTTTATTTTATCATTTCTTTGTGTGTCTTTGGTTCTTAATGACTTAGTGGAAAAAAATAAAATAATAAAAAGATAGCATTATGTTTACCGAAAAAGATATAAAACAGGTTGAAAAACAGGGTTTAACGCTAAAGGAAGTTGAAAAACAGATCGAGCGGTTTAAAAAAGGCTTTCCGTTTTTAAATCTGGCAAAACCGGCTACTATTGAAGATGGTATTATTCATCTCGATGATGCTGAAGTAAGTGCTTATGCAAAATTGTACGATGACTCAAAACCCGAAGCATTAAAATTTGTTCCGGCATCGGGAGCAGCATCACGTATGTTTAAATTTCTGTTTGAATTTTACAGTCAGGCAAAAAATCAGTACGAATCAATAAACAAGATTGAAAATGAAGAGGTAAAAAAGTTTTTCCGGAATATTAAAAAGTTTGCCTTTTATAATGAGTTAAAATCAACCCTTCAATCTGCCGGATATGCTATGGATAAGCTGTTAATCAATGGTGAATACAAGACCATCCTTCATTATCTATTAACCGGTGAGGGCATGAACTATGGCGACAAACCAAAGGCTGTGCTTTCATTTCATCAGGAAGAAAATAAAATAAAAACAGCTTTTGAAGAGCATTTGGCAGAAGGAGCAGAGTATGCTAAAAATACCCATGGAAAAGTGAACATTCATTTCACCATTTCGCCCGAGCATGCTACCCTGTTTGATGAGCTCTTGCAAAAGGTAAAGAATGGCTATGAGCAAAGACTCAATGCTCAATTCGAAATTACGTATTCGCAGCAAAAACCTTCGACCGATACCATAGCTGTTGATTTGGATAATCACCTGTTTAGGAATGAAGACGGGACCTTGCTATTTCGTCCTGGCGGACACGGAGCACTGATAGAAAATTTGAATGACCTGACTTCTGATATTGTTTTTATTAAAAATATTGATAATGTAGTTCCTGACCAGCTAAAAGACGAAACGATAAGATATAAAAAAGCACTGGCTGGTGTTTTGTTAGCCTATCAGGAAAAGATTTATAAATATATTGATAGGCTTCAATCAGAAAATGTTTCCAATGAACAACTCGATGAAATCGTTCATTTTATTCAAAATAAATTATGTTATACGTTTGATTTAGCTGACATATCTGATAATAAGCAATTTTTATATACTGTTTTAAATCGCCCGATTCGGGTTTGTGGTATGGTGAAAAATGAAGGTGAACCGGGTGGCGGGCCCTTTTGGGTAAAACATCCTGATAATCATGCTGATTTACAAATTGTTGAAAAATCTCAAATTAATAAGAATGACCCTGAACAGGTTGATATTTTAAAACAATCGACCCACTTTAACCCGGTAGATCTGGTTTGTTGCATAAAGGATTATAAAGGAGAGAAGTTTAATTTACTTCAATATAGAGACCCTGAAACGGGATTTGTTTCCAAAAAATCGAAAGACGGGAAAGATTTAAAAGCACAGGAACTGCCTGGATTGTGGAACGGAGCGATGGCCAATTGGAATACCGTTTTTGTTGAAGTACCTGGGATTACCTTTAATCCCGTAAAAACCGTTAATGACCTGTTAAGACCGGAACATCAATAAACGTTAACGAATTTTCCCTGACTGGCTTAATAAAGTCCAGCCGGAAAGCCAGTCATCTCCTCTTGGAGCAAAGGCACCTTTGTAGCTCACCCTTTCGAACCAGTCATTCGGGTAGGGTGCCAGGTTGGTTGTTACATTCCCTTTAGGGAAAAGATCGTAATCGATTTCTGTAACTTCAATTTGTGGATCGATAATTTGATTTTCCCCCGCTAAAAAATAATTTTGTAAAATAGCCTGTTCCTCTGATATATCTTCAGATGTTTTTGTATAAATAGAAAAGATGGTTTGCTGGTTATTATTTTCGATATTATAAAAAATATTGTTTTCTATTTTGAGATTTCCGGATATAAATTGGTAGTAGCTGTCGTTAAAACCGGTAACATACTCAACAAAAACACCCTGCTGCTGATTTAAGAAGATAGAATTGTAATATTTTCCTCCGGCATTATCTGCAAAAGTCATTAGTTCAGCCGAATTAAGATGTCCGTTTCCAATAAACGTAGCATTATAAATTTCAGGAATACAAAAAGGTTCTCCCCAAACCGGGTCTGTTCCCCCATCATGTTCAGCCAAATGATCTCCCAACGAAGGTGCTTGTAAAGCTAATAAAAATTGACCTTTACCACGATAGCCCTGATCAAAATCGAAAGCATCATCGCCACAAAAGGCCGACACCAGATATTTACAATTTACGGTTCCTCCAAAAAATTCGAAACCATCATCTTCATTCGAAATAACCTCAACATACTCAATGGTTGTTGCGGAACCTACTCCGCCAAGCGTAAGTCCGTTAATTTCGTTCCCGTCGCCAATATTAGTTCCTCCATGTCTTATGGATACAAACTTTAAAATGCCGGAGTTATCGTCATTTTTATTTCCTCCATAAAGACCTCTCGATTCGGAAATAGGAATTCCTTCAATTTTAGCTTCATTATATTCAGTATTTAACTCAGCATTGCCAAGAATTATAATTCCACCCCATAAACCTCTAACCTGAAGTGGAACAGAGCCTTCCAGATCATCACCTTCTACGGTAAAAATAATAGGCTCATCTTTGGTTCCCTGTGCAATAATTTTTCCTCCACGGGCAATAATTAATGCCGAAGCATTTTCTCCTTGCCCCGTTTTTGCCCGAATAACAGTCCCCGGTTCAATGGTTAAGGTTTGCCCGGGATTTACAAATACGAAGCCGTCTAAAATATAATTTTTGTCATTGGTCCATGTTATGGTTCCTGTTCCACTGCCATCATCCGATAATAGTGTTTCATCATCAATAATAATGTCACTCTTACGACAACTGCTCATCAGTATAAGAGTGATTATTATGGAGAGAAATATTTTGTTAATCATTTTTTATGCTTTAAAATTTATATTCCAGGTTCAGATAAAAATACGATTCGTTTTCCATGTTTTTTGCATAGGGATACCAATCCTGATAGTTGGCAGCAATTTTTATATTTTTTATCGGACTGTACTGTATTCCCGCGATAACAGCACTTCCATCACGGGTGATATTCCAGTTGTAGGGTTCGCCACTTAAGGTGTTTGACCATAATTTATCGAAGCGGCCAAATAGTTCAAATTTTTTGCTGATGTTAAATGAGGCATAGCCGGAAAAGCCATTTTGATTGCGGTCTTTTCTAAATCCCGAATTGAATTGATAGTTATATTCCGCTCCGATTTTTGCCTTGTCCTTAAATTGATAACCAATAAATGATGACCACGTAGATTGAATTTCTTCGTGCTCAATGTAATCGGCATATAGACGAATGGTTAAGTTTCTTAAAGGCTTTACGGTTAAGCCCAGTGCACTTTTATATGAATTGTCTGTTTGTAACTGGTTGTAACCTTCACCATTCATTACGGTAATATCAGCGGCAAGAAAATCATTAAACTTATATGATGCAGAAACTCCTAAATCGGCACTGCTACCAAATTTATGTTTATCCTGGAATGATTTGTAAATATATCGATGTCCCCAGAATTTTTCCTGTACTTTAAATTGATATAAATCGATTAACCCTGCGTTTAAGGTAAAATTATTATGCTGATAAATTAATGCAGCATTTTTGAAGTAGGCATAGCGTTTTAAAATATCATAAGATGATATATGTTCAGGACTGCCTATATCCAGTTTAATATTTATCGAATAATTTTCAGAAAGATGATAAGTATATCCTAAGTATGCTCTTTGAACTTCAAAAGCCGATTCGTTTTGGTTTACATTCAGCTGATAATGGAAGTTACTGAATACCGTTCCATAAAAAAATCCTGACGGGATGAATTCGTCTGATTCTTGTGAGAATAAAAAATTAGAGAACAGTAAAAGAATAGCTGTAATGAATAGTCTCTTTTTTCGTTTGCCACTCATTGCTTTTAAAGGTTAAAATTTGATTGCAATTATACAGATTATAAAAATACATAATATTAATTTAATGTTAAATTAACGGAGGCGTAAAGATTTTTTAACCTGTTTGCAAATGGTACAGGTAGATAACGTGTTATTATGATTAGACTCATTAAACCAACGGGTTAACCCGTTGGTTGTCAGTTAGAGGATGATACCGGCGGCATCTAATGGTTATATAAAAAATGTAGTTAAAAATTAAAATGTTATAATTTAAATTTTAACAGACGGGTTAACCTGTCTGTTAATAGAAATAATTATTTCAAACCACAATCAACGGCTTAGCCCTTTGGTTCGTTGGTTAATTTAATTCATCCAGCACTTTTTTCATACGCTTTAGCGCCTCTCTAAGCTGGTCGTCTGATGTAGCATATGAAAAGCGAATATAATTTGGAGAACCAAAAGCATCCCCCGGAACGGTTGCAACGTGTCCTTTTTCTAAAATATACATACATAAATCCATCGCATTTTCAATGGTACGTTCACCATCGGTTTTACCAAAGTAATAGCTTGCTTCCGGGAAAAGATAAAAAGCACCCTGGGGGACATTGTTCTTCAATCCTTTAATATCTTTCATCAGTTCAACAACCAGATCGCGGCGACGCCTGAAAGCATCGACCATTTCGGTAATGCATGAGCTGTCTGAGGTAAGAGCCGCAATGGAGGCCATTTGAGAAATAGATGAAGCTCCGGAGGTCATTTGTCCCTGAACTTTATTGCAAGCCTTAGCAATCCATTTTGGGGCAGCAATATACCCTATCCGCCAGCCGGTCATTGCATAACCTTTGGATACGCCATTTACAATAATTACTTTATCGCGAATAGAGTCAAACTGGGCAATACTTTCGTGTTTACCCACAAAGTTGATATGTTCGTATATTTCATCCGAAATAATATAAATGTACTGTTCTGCTGCATCAATAACCTTAGCAATGGCTTTTAGTTCATCACGAGAATAAAGGCTTCCCGAGGGATTTGAGGGGGAACATAAAAATAATGCTTTCGTTTTGGGGGTAATCGCTTGCTTTAATTGCTCAGCTGTAATTTTAAAATTATTTTCGATACCGGCTTCAATAATCACATTTTTGCCTTCGGCCAGTTTTACCAGCTCCACATAACTTACCCAGTAAGGAGCAGGAACAATCACTTCATCATCTTTATTAACTATCGATAAAATAATGTTTGCCAGAGAATGTTTGGCTCCGTTTGAAACAATGATCTGGTCTTTGTCATAATGTAAATTGTTTTCTCGTTTCAATTTATCCGAAATGGCCTGTAACAATTCCGGGTATCCGGGTACCGGAGCATAATGACTGTAGTTTTCGTTTATGGCTTTTATTGCAGCATCTTTAATATGTTGGGGGGTATTAAAATCGGGTTCGCCAACACTCAGGTTTATTACATCAAATCCTTTGGCTTTTAAATCGCGGCTTTTCTGACTCATAGCCAGGGTTTGCGATACAGCTAAACTAGCTACTCTTTGTGATACGTTTTCCATAAATCATATTATTAAAAGGGTAATTTTATAAATATCAATGTAAATGTAATATTTTTAGTACATTTGATTTTTATGTACATTGCAAAGATAAAATTTTTAAAGGTTTTTATTTGTGTTGTATAACAATATCCCCAAAAATCAAGAGTATAAAAAGAGTTTATCCTATGAATATTATATTAGAGATTTTAAAATATATTCTACCGGCAATCATTGTTTTGATAACAAGTTGGTTAGTGCTAAAGCAGATGCTAAAAAACGAGCAGAGCAAACGCAATTATGAAATGATCTCCAAAAATCAACAAATTATAACACCTATAAGACTTCAGGCTTACGAACGATTAACCCTTTTACTTGAGCGGATATCACCCGAATCATTAATTATGAGGTTAAACAAGCCTGATATGGGAGCGAAACAATTACAAACGGAGATTTTAAATACGATTCGTTCTGAATATGATCATAATGTTTCGCAGCAAATTTATGTATCTCCACAGGCCTGGGAGTTAATAAAGAATGCTAAATCAACGATTGTGCAAATTGTGAATAGCTGTTCTCATAAAGTAAAGCCGGATTCATCCGCTTTTGAATTAAGTAAGATGATTTTGGAAGAATTGATGAAATATGAAAAATCACCGGTAAGCCTTGCAATAGAATATTTAAAAGCTGAGGTAAGGAAGCTTTATTAATATTATCTTAAAATTTTGCGAACAAAAGCAACGGTAAAGTAAGACATTAAAAATAAGCCGACAAAACCCTCAAGCCCGGAAATCCATCGAAATACACCCGAAGGATAATAATCTCCATATCCGATGGTTAAGAAAGTTATCGCACTATGATAGAAAGATACAGCCACAGGCCCTAACTTATCAGGATCTCCCAACGATGAAACAATTCGGGTATTTACAAAATAGGGAACAACTAAATAAATTAACGAGAAAAAGATATAACTGAAAAGCATGCTGGTAAGTACCCGCAGGGGATTGGTTGCATATAAACCTACTTTATCGAAAACAATCCACTGAAAGACAAATGAAGGGTATTGCCAAATCCGGCTTAATGGATTTTTTTTAATCGCATCCTTTAAGTCTGCTTTTAATTCATTCCGTTTAAATTCAACGTATGCTTTATCCTCATCAACATATTGACCTGTAGTATTAAAATTCTCTTTTAAAATTCTGAATTGTTCCGCGACATCTCTACGGGATGTATCTTCTTGTGAATAAATTAGTTGTTTAACATGATTGATGTTCCAGTCAATATATATTCTGCCAATTAAACGCATACCGGAGAAATTGATGGTATCAATTTTTAATGGAAAATCATAAGGTTTTATATCTATAATATCACGAGCAACAGTATCGGATAAATCAATAAAACGACATTTTGCTATTCGTAAATCGACATAATAGTCTAAATGACAGGATTTAAGGGATAGTTCTAGCAGGTTGGCATGACTAAAACTTAAATTCCCTTTGCCAAAGTCAGCATTATCCAGGAAAAGTAATGTGTTTTGAAATTCTATTTGTTCGAATGATACATTTCCATTGCCCCATTGTGTCCTTCGGAATGTGACTTTTCCACCTTTATGCTGAGCTGCTTCAAAAGATTTTTCTCCATTTCCAAATATAGCGCGGTTAAAACTTACTTTAGCATCACTAAATTCTGAGGTTCTGAAATCTACTTTTCCATCACCAAATTCGGTTCGATCGAAAATTAACTCTTTGCAATGAAAACGAGCAAAATGAAAGTTGATTTTTCCATGTCCAAACCGGGCAATCTTAAAAGTAACCCTCCTTGACTTAAAGAGTGTATTTACAAAAGAAACATCACCCTCGTTAAATTCAGTATTAACAAATATAATATCAGCTTTACCAAAGTAAGCATCCTGAAAATTTTTATGTCCCGGGCCAAGCCATGAGTTTTTAAAATTTACCTCACCATCACCGAACAACACGTTACTAAAATCAATATTTCCATCATTAAAATAGGTATAACTAAAGTTAATGCCGCCATGATTGAATTTAGCAGATTGGAAAGAAACCGCACCATTAAGAAAGTGAGCATTTTCAAACGTTTTGTACTCATCATCAAACTCCGCAAATGAAAAGTCAGTAGCTATCCGCGAGTCGAAAAAAGTTTTAAAGGCTGAAAATTGGTGTAATTTTATGTAAGCTTTTTTCTCCATATTCCGGCTTTCGCGGTAATGCGATAAGGAAAAATTTTCGATATAGGAGTGTTCCAGGTTAATAGGTTTTTGCTCGTCAATTAATTGATATACTTCCTCTTTATCTATGTACCCCAATTCGATGTATGCAATTTCTTTTTTATTGGCATCGAGAAATGAAATGGCTGCAGTGTTGTCCGATTTTTTTTCCCCTTCAATTTCAAAGGGGGTATCTTTAATTTTTATTTTATAGGTTAAATAATCCTTTATCATAAATCTGAAGATTCGCAATGGATCTCAAATATACTAAAAAATCCCTATATTAACTTTTAATGAGCTAATTTATAGGGATTAAAAGATATTTTGATTTTACTTTAGTTCAGTCCTAACGATTGCATCATCTTATGGAAAACATCCGTATTTTCATAGATTCCCATAAAATTTTCGGCCCCGGGACCGAAAGCAAACACCGGTACCATATCGGCTGTATGGTAATCCGTTGAGAAATTGACATCAATTATTCTTTCGTTCACGTCACCTCCCGTTAGCGTTAGGCCTCCTGTTTCGTGGTCTGAGGTAACAATAACCAATGTTTCTCCGTCTTTTTTGGCAAATTCGAGTGCTTTTCCCACAGCACGGTCAAAATCAAACAATTCTGTTAAAATGTACTCGATATCATTATCGTGGCCACCCCAGTCGATTTGCGATCCTTCAACCATCATGAAAAAACCTTTATCGTTTTGGCTTAGCACCTCGATGGCTTTTTCAGTTGCATTAGGCAACATATCTTCACGTCCGTTGCGGTACTCCGGGTTATGTTTTTCGGCTGTGAATACCGCAAATTTTTGATAGTCCGTTAGATTGATATCATTAATTTTTGCAGTTACCTGGTATTGCTTGTTTATTAGTGAGTCGATAAGATTAAGCCCGTCATCTCTTTGTTCAAAATCCTTTTTACCGCCACCAATAAAAATATCGATATCGGTTTTTAGAAAGTCGAGCGCAATCTCCTGGTAATTATTTCTACTGGTATTATTGGCAATAAAAGCTGCCGGTGTAGCATGTAAAATAGAACTTGTAGAAATTAAACCTGTAGATAAACCTGCATCTTCGGCATATTTTAGAATTGACTTAAAGTGATTACCTAATGAATCGCAACCAATATGGCCGTTTTTTGTTTTTCTGCCATTTGCGATAGCCGTTCCAGCAGCCCCCGAGTCGGTTATATAATCGGAGGCAGAATAAGTTTTCTGTAATCCGGTATATTTAAAACTTTCGATGTTAAGTGGGGTTTCAGATACTGTCATTGCAGCATATAAGTGAGTTACACTCATCCCGTCACCAATTAAAAGAATGACATTTTTTGCTTTATTATCCCTGTTTTCCTTCTTCTGTGCTTCGTTATTGCACGATACAAGAAGAATTGAGATTGAAAGAAATATGAATAGTATTTTTTTCATGTTTTATTATTGATTTAAAAGTTTGTAATCATGTTTTTTCGCTTTTTGCCACCATTCTTCGGGATATATTGACCATTCATTTCTGGATTCAGGATGAATGGTTTGCTGTTCTTCTATCCATTTCATCATATAAAATCTGATATCTTTATCGGTAGAACTGATACGGCGTTGGTTTAGTTCCTCTTCAGGTATTCCGGCACCATTTACCAAATGGCCTCCTCCGCCGTTTCCGCGGTAGCTGTTTATGGCTACCGTATAGATGCTGTCGGTATAAAACTCTTCTCCCGAAGTTAGTGAATGAATCGTAACTTTATTCCCATCGGGCTTAGAGATATCCAAGGTATATTTAATTCCGGCAGCTACATCAAAATTGTAATAATTATTTTTCAGGCTGTACGATTGATATTGTTCTGAGTAAAGTGGCTCACCCTTTTCATCGGTTTTAAAAAGTAACAGATGATCGTTTTCATTCTTCATCGTATTAAACCAGTTCGCAAAAGAGTATTCCAGGTAGCCATCAATTTCTTTCCCCGAGAGGTTCATCGTGTACAAAAAATTTTCAAAACGATACAACTTAAACATATCCCGAACATAAACAGGTCCTTTCTCAATGGTGGCATTAAAAGACAGAGTTGCAGCAAATGATATTTCTGCATCACTTATGTTCAGCTGAATAGTGTTAATTAAATCAACGAATTCCGAAGGACCATAAATCGCTTCGTGGGCATCAACGGCTTCTACAAATGTTCCCACTTTTTTGGACACATAATTTTTTACTTCGTTGATTTGGTCTTCAAATTTTTGAGTAAATTCCTGATCGGTTTCCAGGTTATAGCTGTCAATAATTTCGGTATGAAAAGATTTTTCATATTCATTGTTTTCATTAAGTACCATATCTACTTTAGCAACACAAAATTGGTTCGCATATCCTCTGGGTCCCATAATGATTACCTCATCCCCATTTATATTTTCGATTTTTTCGTTCCATGTCCGATGGTCGTGTCCGACAAAGATAATATCAAATCCCGGAACCTGTTCGGCAACAATGAACGAAGCATTTTCATTTCGGGGTGTATTATAATCTACATCTCCGTAAGTATAGTCGTATCCCGAATGAAAAAGACCTATGAGCAAATCGGGTTTTTCTTTTTCCTGGATTCTGGGAACCCATTCTTTGGCCGATTCAACCATATCGATAAATTCGATACCTTGCCACAGTTCTTCGGGCAGCCATTTGGGAATACCGGGTGTAATTAAACCCAGCACGGCAATTTTAACTCCTTTTCGATGAATAATTGTATAGGGCTTAAAATAGGAATCACCGGTAGATGTATTGATGGCATTTGCTGCAAGCCAGGGGAAATTAAACTCTTTCACTAATTTATCATATACGGCATGTCCGGCTTCTATGTCATGATTTCCTATAGTAGCAGCGTCATACTCCAAATAGTTCATGACCTGCGAGCAGATATGTTTTTCGTTAACATTTTCATAATTAGAATAGTAAACTACTGGTTGTCCCTGCAAAATGTCGCCATTATCCAATAAAACTACATGATTGTTTTTTTCTCTTACCTCTTTAATATAAGATGAGATTTTGGATAACGAGGTATTCGATTTTTTATCATTAATAAAATCATAATCGAAAATAGCTCCGTGTATATCACTGGTTTCTATAAGATTTAAACTGATTTTTTCGGGCTTTTTTTCTTTGGTGCATGATAAAGAAAAAATAAGCAATAATGCCGAAATTAATGAAATGATTTGTTTTTTATTCATAATATATAAGTATATCAATGTAACAGATAATAAATAAAATGGTTTTAAAAGATTGTTAAAAATCTTTTAAAAAAGAACAACGAACTTAAACGAATGATAGTAATGTAATTTAAAACTTTACTTTACTAAATCTAAGGGCTTTAAGCATCCAGTTGGGTAGTGGTTTGTTGCGGTCTCTTTTTTTAAGGTTCAGGTACCATCCGAATTTTTCCATAATGGGGATTTTATGGGTTTCAACAAACTCGATTAAAGTACCGTCCGGGTCTTCGATATAGGAAAAATGGCCTGCCGCTTCGCCCATATCAAAACTATTTTCATCATTATGATTTACTGAGCTGTCAATAGTAAAAGGAAACCCATTTTCTTCACAGTCCTTTTTTAAAGCTTCCATTCCTGAAATATCGTAACACAAGTGAATAAAACCGAGGTCGCCCCAAAAACGATTTTTAAATATCTTTTTAGGTTCACGGTCTAAAACCTGAATAAGTTCTATATAACTATTCCCTAATAATTGGCTGAATATACCACGCCTTTCTTTACTTGCTTTTAAAAGTACCCTGCGGAATTTTTGATGTCCTCCGGGCAGGGGTTTAAAGTCTTCAAAAACACCTTCATTGTCATATACTACCTCGTCGTACCCCAGAATATGGCTATAAACTTTTCTGGCATTGTCAATATCAGATACACCAATCATAGCACCAGCAACCGCTCCGGTAAGTTTGTTTTCCTTTCTAAACCAAATCGAATCATTAATTACCTGGAAGATATTGCCATAAGGATCTTTTATAAAAAAGTGGTCTGCATATAAATCGCCAATAACATGTAGGTTCCGTGCTTTAAAAGTTTCATATGCTTTTTTTAGGTTTGGACTTTTTATTTTAGCCGCAATTATACCTAAATCGCCCAGCTGAAGTTCAAATTCGGGGGCTAGTGGAGTTCTTTCCGAGTATTGCCATATTTCAAATCCTCCTCCTCCGGAAAGGTTCATTGCCAAAGCAGCATGACGTTTTCTTGGTTCTCCTCCGGTGTAAGGCAACATTAGTTCGGCTACTGTATTATCTTCAAAAATACGGATATCCATTCCAAAATTTTCTTTATACCACTTCCACGCTTCGTAAATATCTGTTACCCCAATTCCGATTTGTTGAATTCCGCTAATAATTTTTTCCATTTTACTCACTCAATTTCTATTCTACACAGGTTTTATTTTGCGTGCTAATTTATAAAATATTTTTGGAAAAAATTTATGAATATATACCATAAATAATTCAGAGGAGCCTATTAAAACTTCTTTTTTATCTTTTTGGATTGCCCTAAGGTATTGTTTTGCACATTTTTGTGCAGATATTCCGGTATTTTGGCCTTCGTCCATTTTCCCGTGTGCTGTTCCGTCTTTTGTTAAAGCATGGATTGAAATGTTTGTTTTTACTCTTCCGGGAAAAGCAATTAATACTTTGATGTTATCATCATATACTTCCGATCGTAAGGTTTCAAAAAAACCATGTAGTGCATGTTTTGCTGCTGAATAGGCCGAGCGGAGAGGAAATCCGAATTTTCCTGATATGCTGCTTGTAATCGCAATATATCCCGATTTTTTTTTGAGCATATAAGGCAAAACGGTTTTAGTTAAAGCAATCGTTCCGAAGTAATCAATTTCCATGATCTTGCGGTCGATTTCCAGCGGTGTTTCAAGGGCTAACGCTCGCTGACTAATTCCTGCATTGTTGATTAGTACATCAATGCGCCCGAAATTTTCAATAAGTGTTTTGGTGGTGGATTCCATTTTATCTATGGCTGTAATATCCATAAATTGAATAAAACTTTTACCTCCAATTTGATCGTAATTTTCTTTTACTCTTTCCAGTTCTTCCGGTTGGTTCGAAGAGAGAATAGTAATTGCCTGTTGCCGGGCTAACTCATATGCTAAGGCCTCCCCAATTCCTGAAGAGGCCCCTGTGATCCAAACTACTTTATCTTTATAAAACATGATTTTTTTTTATCGCTGTACCATGATGTAGTTAAAAGGAAAGGAAATCATATCGGAGAAATCTTCACCCACCTCTTTCATGTCGTCATCACCATCTTCAAAATACCAGTATACCTTAAACTGAATCCCTTTCTCATAGAAATCTTTCACAATAACCAAAATGTCTGAAATGAACTTTGCGGATGAGGAGTTAAAATAATCGAGCTTAAAATTAAATTTAAAAGGATCATCCTCAGATTCGGCAATTAACTTCTGTTCGTCTGCTAAGGTGTCAAAATAGCTTCGTAAACTTTCAATAATAGGATAATAAAAGTCTCGTACATTTTCGGGTCTTGAATTTCCTTTTATCTCAAATAATTTTTTTGAGGGTTCAAACAGAACTCTCGGGGATTTTTTAGTAGCAGCAATGTTTAAAATGTTCATAGTTTAGTTAGTTTGTTTTTAAGTTTAATTGCATTGCAAAATAAGAAAACTTATGATTAATCTTTTCAAAATCAAAATTAATTTTTTCACGGGTAGTTTTGGCCATTACGATTAATCCTAATCCGGCACCTCCTTTTTCAGATATCTCAGCATTTGAAAGGGTATCTTTATAAAGTTGATTTATATCCTCGTCTGCAAGTTTGTTAAGTTTTGATAACCTTTGAATTACAATATGGACATTTTCGTTTAATATTATATTTCCGGTATGAATAATAAATGTGTCGTTAAAAAATTCGACAATAAACCGTGGAGGATATTCCTGGACCAGTTTATTTTCTGCATCTTTTAAATCAGAATGTTTGAAAATATTGTCGAGACATTCAACGGCTAAGGAGTAAACCCGCTTGCGTATCAGTTTATCATCTTCAACATGAGTGTGAAGATACCATTTTAATTTATGCAGGATATCATCAATAATAGCTAAAGTAATTGGGCCTTTAAAATTAATAATGACATCATATTTTTTCATACATGTAATTTCAAAAATATTTATTTTACCGATTACAAAAAGGTATAGTATTATAAAAGTAGTTTTATTTCATAAAAACCAAAAAAATAACTCAAAAAATATCTATTAATTTTCCTTATAAAACCGTAAATTTATATTTAAATTATTACTTAACATTAATTTAACATTGAATTAATAAAAAATTAAACCGTTCAGATAATTAACCTATTTTTTGTATATCTACTTTTACAGCAAATTTTAAAAATTAAAAAATGGAAAATTTTTACCTGATTTTAGTAGTCATTCTTTTTGCTTTAGCAATATCTGATTTAATTGTAGGAGTAAGTAATGATGCAGTAAACTTTTTGAATTCTGCAATAGGATCAAAAGTAGCTCCTCGTCATGTTATTATGATTATTGCTAGTATTGGAATTATCGTTGGTACTACTTTTTCGAGTGGAATGATGGAAGTTGCACGAAAAGGAATTTTTCATCCGGATCAGTTTTATTTTTCTGAAATCATGATTATATTCCTGGCTGTAATGCTTACCGATATTTTACTGCTTGATATTTTTAACACCCTCGCATTGCCAACATCTACAACGGTTTCAATAGTATTCGAACTGCTGGGTTCGGCTGTTGCAGTATCCCTGGTTAAAATTAATCGTTTAGGGGTTAGCTTAGCAGAAATGAGTAATTATATTAACTCGGCAAAAGCTTTGGCTATTATTGCGGGTATACTACTTTCCGTCATTGTTGCTTTTACGGTAGGTTCTATTATCATGTATTTTACCCGCATGGTTTTTTCGTATAACTATAAACGTACGTTTAAATATTTCGGATCTATCTGGGGTGGGATTGCGATT